>Ga0256404_1001179_pt1 | contig 65452 bp, 53 predicted proteins | sample RumenRJG_01DNA_FD_185990 | JGI IMG/M metagenome (GOLD analysis project Ga0256404, IMG submission 185990) | Bovine rumen microbial communities from Lethbridge, Alberta, Canada - RJG_01 | ecosystem: Host-associated > Mammals > Digestive system > Stomach > Rumen | place: Canada: Alberta | collected...
ACAGGGAATTTGGGCTTAGATGGCTTCTTAAAAAGTTTAATATCTGCCCAAATGCTTATTACAATTATCTTAAAAATCGAAAAGCCGATTATCATCAACATAAAGATGAAATCAAAAACTCTATTCGAGAAATCTATCACTCGCATAGTGGAGTTGATGGTTATAGAACCATACATGCGTATCTTATCCGTAAAGGATACGATATCAGCCGCTTAACGGTTCACAAATATATGAATACTGAAATGCAGTTGTTCTCAATATCCAGAAAAAGAAACCGTATTATGAATATGGCGTTGCTCATAAAGTATATGAGAACAAACGGAATCAGGATTTTCATGCAGATGAAATCAATCAAAAATGGTGTACGGATTTTACTTATCTTTTCCTTACAGATGGCAGCAAGCGTTATAATTGCACTATCATTGACCTACATGATCGAAACGTTGTTGCAAGTATAACTGATAGAATTATAATCTCTGATTTGGCGAAAAGAACACTAGAGAAAGCTATTGATTCACAACCGGGAATTGACTTAAGTAAGCTTCTGGTTCATTCGGATCATGGCAGTCAGTACACCTCAAAAGAGTTCACCGAATTTTGTGAGAAACTCGGTATTACTCAAAGCATGAGCAAAGCTGGATATCCGTATGATAATGCTCCTATGGAAAGATATTTCAATACATTGAAAAATGATCTTATTTACCAGCACTATTATCACACAGAAGATGAACTCTATACAGCAATCGAAGAATTTGCGTATGTGCAATATAATCATGTACGTCCGCATTCTTATAATAATTACAAGACGCCTTATGAGGCACGCTATGGGATTGCATAAATCCTGTGGCAGAAATTAGGTCGTAGTGTTACAAAAAAGCTTGACAACAACATGATTTCATTTGAATAGAACCATAGTGGAATGTAAATACTATAAAGTTGTATGAAGTATCAGAATCAAGTGTTCATTTGAATAGAACCATAGTGGAATGTAAATAGAGTAACATAATCTATTTCATAATCTTCATTACCATTTGAATAGAACCATAGTGGAATGTGAATATGGGTAGAACACAGCCTGAAAAACGATATATTCATTTGAATAGAACCATAATGGAACTTAAAATGACTGGCTTACTATATTCACTAACCTTGCAAATATAATAAAAATCAATATTAACAGTTGGAGAATAAGAAACTTATTATTAAGCAGCTAGTCTGAAAATTAATTTTTCCTCAACATTTCAATAAATTATTTATATCCCCCTAATTGCCGTATACAGACAATTTTCTGTTTCGCATTCGACTTCTGAAGAGTTACCGAATGTTCTGTATATTAATTTTTTACCACAACGAGGGCATATGACATTTTTTTCGGGTTGACTCATTTTTTTAGCTAAAGCATCACGTTCAAGTTGATTATAATTCCTGTTATTTAACATATTGTAATAAAGTTCCTTTCTAAAGTATATTTTACATAAATTTATAACGTATTAATACATATCTTCCTAATTTATCATCTCTAATATTCATCGCCAATCCTCCATTTCACCTAACATTTCCTCATTAATAACTGACTCGCATTTGCTGAGTTTAAGCTGAAGTTCATAGATTGTTTTCTGGATAGGCTCGCGGTCAAAAATACTGCATATTGCTACACCAAATGATGTATTTCTATTTACAATAAGCTTGATGATATTCACAACAGTTTTGATGATGCATAGTAAAGCAATTATATATAGTGCCGCTATAATCTGCAATTTTACTGCCAAAAAAGAGGTTATTATGGAAGCAATAAGACTGCTTCTGAGAGTTTTCCATATTTGCGAATATTTATATTTATAATATGAAATTTTTAAACGTAAATCATGTGCAACATCACTAATGATACGTACGTCAGTATCTGTAAGTTCAGAATCAGTTGAATATATCAGATTAAATGCCTTATCCTTAATTACATTACGTTTGGTTAATATCTTCGATGGTTTTGAGAAAATTAATAATACAGCACCGGCTATTAGAATAAAGATTCCTGCTATTAATTTCTGACGCTCCTTATGTACGTCTACCATTTCTAGCATATATTTTGTACTAAGTGATAAAGATGCAGGAGTCAAAGAATCTGAAGTGTTTGAAACTTCTTTTGCAAAATCTTTAAAATCATCACAAAAAGAGTCATACATAGCATATGGTTTAACAACTTTTACAGTAAAAGATTTTTTCTGTGAATTAGAAGAAGTCTGCGGTGATAAAAAATTATATGTAAACTTATTAATATTTTGCTGTGAAGAACATATAGAGTTGTGGTCTATAAAATCGTTGAAATCATCACAACTATTGCCTACTTTTAATACATAATATTTATCAGAAGAATCAAAATTCACTGCATAATAATATGATTCTGTATCAGATAAAGAGTACATAGTAGCATCTACAATACAAAGTGGAAAAAATGCTTCGGTATTAGGATCTATACTACCTGGCATATTGATATACGAGAAATTAATATAATCGCCTTTTTTGATATTAGAAAGATTATAGTCAGATGTGTTTTCGGAAATTACAGTCATATGTTTTAGTCCCTGGCGGTTAATAAAACCAGTCATAGCCAGATAAATTCCCCATATAAGAAATGATATTCCAAAGATAAATAAAAGTGATATATTTACATCATATTTTTGTTTCTGCTTCATTTTCAATAACTCCTTTAGGGTATGGCTAAGATTTTTCATTTTAATCACGATAAATATAGCTTTATTCTAACATAGATTATGAAAGAAGTATAGTAAAAGTAACCTGTCGGATAATAATGGTTATGAAGCATAATTTATTAAATAATATATTAAAAATAGAATTTGGATTCGAATATATAGATAAAAATATAACGATAAAGCAATAATAAGGATATGTTGAAGATATGAAAATAAAGCTGAAAATAATATATAGTAACAAAGTTGAAAATCTACTTGAAAAATCGCAACATAAGTGTTAAAATTCATATCTGTTTGGAAAATCGGGTATATATAATAAATAAGAAGAAACATATAAATGACAAAGATGTCGCCTAGCAGAAGTTAGGCGAATTATTTTTGTGAATTTATAAAAGGTGAAAAAGTTACTAAAGAAAGGATAAGACCCAGATATTTTCACTTTTTGGTTGGGCAGTATCACGTATTTTCGTGGTAAATCGGTATATAAAAATGATAGCAAAAATAGTTGCAGTTTCAATTTTTTTACTGATGTTTGTCCTTATAATTATGGACAAAATCGAAAGACACATAGTCACTTTGGTTTGCGGTGTTGCAACTATAGGCATAGTGTTAGGGGTATGTATGCATAGTACGCATGCGATTATTGAGACATTGAATGTTAAGGGAATATTTACATTAGATTTCTGGTATCAGTCAGGTGAGGCAGCAGAAAGTTCAAGTGGTATTAATTGGGCAACCATAATATTTATACTTGGAATGATGGTTATGGTAGAGGGAATGGCGAAAGCAGGTTTCTTCCGCTGGTTGTGTATGACAATTGCAAAAGCAGTACATTACAGGGTTATACCTATATTTTTGACATTTATGATTATGTCATCAGTTCTTGCAATGTTTATTGACAGTATAACAGTAATACTTTTCCTTGCAGCGGTAACTGTTGAGTTAGCAGGTTTATTGAAATTTAATCCGGTGCCTATGATATTAGCAGAAGTATTTTGTGCCAACTTAGGTGGCTCGGCTACAATGTGTGGAGATCCACCAAACATTATTATTGGTACATCATTAGGTTATTCATTTGCAGATTTTATATCAAATACAGGTGTGATTGCTGGAATTTCACTTATTGCCATAATAATATTTTTCTATTTCTGTTTTAGAAAAGAACTTAAAGCAAGTGAAGCTGCTATTGGTCAGGTAGATGAAAGTACATATCCAAATCCTAAAGATGCAATTACTGATAAAAAAAGATTTATTTTTAGTTGTATTATATTTGCTTGTGCTATAATATTATTAGTAACACATGCTCAGACAGGACTTACAGTAGCATTTATCGGTATGTTTATTGCAATAGTTACTTTATTAGTTGCAGGAAAGACTATTAAATCTCTGATAAAAGGAATTGATTATAAAACACTTCTGTTTTTTATTGGTTTATTTATGGTTGTTGGTGGACTTGAACAGACAGGCGTGTTAGAGGTTATAGCTAATTTCATTGAGAAAATCAGTGGCGGAAATGTTAAGATGATGGTTGTAATAATCATATGGATATCTGCATTTGCAAGTGCATTCGTAGATAACATTCCATTTGCGGCAACAATGATTCCTGTAATTAAGAATCTTTCAATTGCATCCGGTGCAAATCTGGCAGTATTAGCATGGGCATTGTCAATGGGAACCGATATTGGCGGTAGTGCTACACCAATCGGAGCATCAGCAAATGTTGTGGGAACATCAGTGGCAGCTAAGGCAGGACACCCTGTAGGCTGGGGCAAATATTGTAAATCAGCAGTTCCAGCAACGATAATTGTACTTGTTATTTCAACAGTATTTATATTGGTTCGTTACTTTTAATAGTACGAAAAAGGAGTAGTGTGAAAAATACAGATTGATATCTGATTTTTCACACGGCTATTTGTTTCGGAGCGAAAGCAAATAGCTTCTATGGCAGATGAGAAATCGCCTGCGCGAATTTCTCATTGCCTCTTCGCAACAAGTCGCTCAGAAATGAGGATTAGTATGGAAAAACAGATTATTATTTCAGTTGGTCGAGAATTCGGAAGTGGTGGTCATGTTATCGCTGAAGAATTAGCTAAGAGATTTGATTTGCCATTTTATGACCATAATTTATTAGATGCAATTGCTTCTGAGAAGAATGTTAATGCAAAAGAACTTGAGAAATATGATGAAATTCCAAAGAATAAATTATTTTCAAGAACTGTAAAGGGATATAGTAATTCGCCTGAACAAAATATTGCAAATATGCAGTTTGATTATCTTAAGAATAAGGCTTCGGCAGGTGAATCTTTTGTCGTTGTAGGAAGATGTTCAGAGACAATGTTAAAAGATTATGCTGGTCTTATAAGCATATTTATCCTTGGTGATATGTCCGAAAAGGTAAAACGTATAGTTAAATTACATGACATGTCAGAAGAAGAAGCACGTAAGCTGATTATTCATAAGGATAAGAAACGTAAGGCATATCACAATTACTATTGTGAGGGCAAATGGGGTGACTCAAGAAATTATGATTTCTCAATAAATAGCAGTAAGTTAGGAATAGATGATACTGTTGATACGATTGAAGATTATATAAAAAGACGTATAAATAAGTTATAGATTAATATCTATAAAAGTTGAAGTTTAACGGAAATATATAGAAAATGCAAATACATTAAATTATAAAATTAGCTACACTATATTGTGCAAAATGTGATTTTGGAGATTTGTATTTTATGAATAAAATTGCACTGGTTATTTTATGTAACATTATAAGTACATAGAATAATGTGGTGCAATTTTTATTATAATTTATTCAAAATTCTCACATACATATGTAGCTTATATTCATCTGTTAAAGTAAATTTGATATATATAAATATTGAAACATCTTGTAAGAATTGTGTAAATTTGTAAGATATCTTTTTTGGCTCAAATTTTGTGTACATTCAACAGACATACACTTAAGCCGAGATGTCCGTCTATGACACACGCTTTCATAATTCCTTTATCTAGTGCAAGTAAATGCCGTCATCTGCAAAGTCTATTACGGTGCAGCTAATCAAACGCGCTTCGCTTGAACGGTGATTTACTGCACCGACCTTTTGCACCTGACGGCATATAACTTGCACACGATACGTCATAAATCAAGTGTGTGTCATAGACGGATAAATCGGTTTAAGTGTATGGCATTGAATGAACTCAAATAATCAAAAGAGCCGAAAAAGATATCTACAAATTAGCAATTCTTACAAAAGTTTCGATATTTATATATGCAAATTTACTTAATACAGATAATTTAATTCTAATATGTATGTGAGAATTTTGAATAATTTATCATAAAAGGTAGTTTTGGATTTTCTATGTAGTTAAAATGCAAATGTATAAATTAATGTCCCGATAACCCCTGTGCCAAATATAATTGTTATTGCATTTAATTTGAATTTTCTAAGTAACACCAATGCTCCGGCGAAGAGGAAGAATTCAACATATCTGAAATTATCTAATGAAATATTATGTTTATCTGCCTGAAATAGAGCAAGCAGAAGTATTGATAATCCGGCGGAAGCGATTAAGGATACTACCGCAGGTCTTAAAGCAGAAAGAATAGTCTGTACTGCACCTAAGTTCCTATATTTATAATAAAATCTTGCAAGTATTGAGCAGATAATAAATGATGGGAGTATACAGCCGATTGTACAGATAACTGCGCCTGGAAGCCCTGATAATTTCGTGCCTACAAATGTAGCAGCATTGATGGATATTGAACCGGGTGTCATCTCTGCTATAGTAATAAGGTCAGTAAATTCAGACATAGTTATTAATTTATGAATTTCCACAATCTGATTCTGAATTAGTGGAATAGCAGCATATCCGCCGCCGACTGAGAATAAGCCGACCTGAATAAAACTTATAAACATTTTTAAAAGTAACATTATTTAGCACCTCTTTTCGTAGTATCAGCTTTCAAATGTTTTGATTTAATGGTATCTGACAAAGCATTTATAATGCCGATTATCAGGCAGGTTAATATAATAATCATTGCACTGATATCGAAAAACCACACCGCAATAAATGATATAATCATAAGACCTATGTAAAGAATTTTCCTGGTCTTGCAGACATTTTTAGCAAGATTAAGTACCACATCAAATATTACGGCGGCAACACCTGCACGCATTACCTGAAGTGAAATTGCAATTGTTTTGTTGGTACAGAACTGTTTATAGAAAACTGCCACAATGGAAATGATTATCATAGGTGGGAGTGCTGTACCGATTATTCCGATTATGGAACCTAAGACACCCGCCATTCTGTACCCGATAATTACAGAGGCATTAATGGGAATAGGTCCCGGAGATGATTGTGAGATGGCTGTTATATCAAGCATTTCATCTTCATCGAACCATTTTAACTCCTCAACAAATTTTTTCTTCATAAGTGAAACGATGACAAAACCACCGCCAAATGTAAATGCACTTAAAGTAAACATTGATATAAATAGTTGCCAGAGAATTTTCGGCTTTGATGATATATTTTCTGTAGACATATTATAATCTCCATTCCGCAGGCATATATGCCGGAGGAATCGCAAGGCGAATATCAGATTCGGCTTTGCGATAAAAGCTAAATGTGACACCTGCGGCACATTTAGCAGTGTTAAAAATAATCGCATCAGCATTATTTTTAACACTATGCTCCATTCCGTTATTTTTTCCGAAAACAATAATACAGCTATTGACTTAATAAGTAAAATATATAATAATTATAATATATATAAGTAAAAACCTATATAATCAAAGATTATCATAGTGACTAAAATGCTTGAAAGGAGGGAGACAGTGACACTAAGGCATTTAGAGATTTATGTAAAAGTTGTAGAAACAGGGAGTATGAGTACCGCCTCGAAAGAATTGTTTGTTACACAACCGACAGTCAGTGGTGCAATATCCGAGTTAGAAAAGGAATATAAGGTTTTATTATTTGAACGTCTTAATAAGAGACTCTATATTACTAAAGAGGGCGAGAAATTATATCTGTATGCCAGAAAAATGTTAAGTATTGCAGAAGATATGGAACGTCAGCTTGGTTCAAATGAAGACAATTCGCCGATAAGAATTGGTGCAACTGTAACAATTGGTACATGTATGCTGCCGGAATATATTAATAAATTTTCAGGACATTCGCCTAGCGTGGACATTTCTAATACCAGAAATATCGTGCAACTTGTGTTATCAAATAAGTTAGATATCGGGCTTGTCGAGGGACGGGTGACAAGTGAAGACATACGTGCGATTCCGTTTATGAAAGACGAGATGATGTTTATATGTAAGAAGAATCATAAGCTGGCGGTAAGAAAAAGTGTTAATCTTGAGGAAATTCTTAGATATCCTCTGGTTCTAAGAGAGAAAGACAGTGGTACGAGAACAATCATAGATGAGGCAATCGAAAGTAAAGATAATCTAAAGGCAAATGTAATATGGAACTGTAATAATACGCAGGCAATTATAAATGCGGTATTATCAGAAATTGGTGTAACGATTTTATCATCAAGTCTGATAGCCGGCTATGATGAACTATGTGCAATAAGAATTAAAGATGTTAAAATAGAAAGAGATTTTCAGTTAATAATGCATAAAGATAAATATGTGACAAACAAATTGCATGAATTTATGGATATTGTGTTGAATAAGTAGTGAAGAAATGCAGGATAATATGCGGAATGGAGACCATTGTGAAAAATCAGATTGATATCTGATTTTTCACAAAGCTATTTGTGTCAGAGGTGCCACAAATAGCATCTATCGCAGAGCCAAATCTGACATTTGGCTCGCGATTCCTCCGGCACTTTGCGCCTGCGGAATGGAGATTATTATGAAAAATAAAAAAGTTAAAACTACAAAAAAATCATCATATATTGATTGTTATTATATGAACACTAATGAAATAAGCAGTAGAGATTTATATGAGGCTATCAGTGAAGTAGCGAAGAATATGATAGAATTCTGGGAAGCTGCTAATGTTATAGAAATTGAACTTGGTGAGAAAGCAAGTATAGATATAGAAAAACTTCCTATGTTCCGAGATGAGGATGATAAGAAATTCCTAGAGACTCATAATGTAAATGTTATATATGGTATTAAAACAGATTCAGAACACCGAGAAGATATGGAGAAAATATTCAGAGACGTTGTTGGACAAATTGGCGGTTTTGTCTGCTCAGATTCAGATGATTTTATGCCGATATTTATAAAGTAACTGATAAAAAGAACATATTAAGGACGTGAATTAAATGCAGGATAAATTGAGAAAAACAATGGGTGAAATCTGGCAGTCTATTAAAGAAAATAAGAAAAAAGTAATTTTAGCAGCTATAGTTGTAGTTGCTCTTGTTGCTGTTATAACCATTCTATTATTAAACCGACAAAGAAGTGTAACGGCATCAGGTGGTAATGCATCGGGTGGTGAAAATGCGGTCAAAAATACGGAGATTAAAACGTCTAAAGAGTCTGATGAAACTTCTAAGGCTCCGCAGGAAGATGATAGTTCAAAAAATAATGATGAAGAGGATAATGAAGGCGATAACAAGGAAAATAATAATGAAACAACAGCACCACAGTCTGATAACAATAATAATCAGGTAGTGGGAAATGTTGTAACCAATCCAAGCGGAAAGTTGAAAGTAACAGGTTCTAAGCTTACTGATGCCGCAGGAAATGCCGTACAGTTAAGAGGCATAAGTACACATGGAATAGCATGGTTTCCAGATTATATTAATGCCGAATGTTTTAAAGAATTACATAATAATTTCGGGATAAATGTAATCAGACTTGCAATGTATACCGCAGAATATAATGGTTATTGTACAGGCGGAGATAAGAATTATCTAAAGAATCTGATTGATAATGGTGTAAGATATGCAACAGATAATGGAATGTATGTGATAATTGACTGGCATATTTTATCAGATGGTAATCCTAACACTTACATAGGCGAGGCAAAACAGTTCTTTAACGAAATGGCACCTAAATATGCTGCAAATAACAATGTGATATATGAAATCTGCAATGAGCCAAATGGTGGTACAAGCTGGCAGGATATTAAGAATTATGCAAATGAAATTATTCCTATAATACGTCAGTATGACAAAGATGCAGTGATATTAGTAGGAACACCTAACTGGTCGCAATATGTAGACCAGGCACTTGCTGATCCGATAACAGGATATGAAAATATTATGTATACATTTCATTTCTATGCAGCAACACATAGAGATGATATGAGGCAGAATGTGCAGAATGTTGTAAATGCCGGACTACCTGTATTTGTATCTGAATTTGGAATATGTGATGCTTCAGGAAATGGTGGTATTGATGAGGAGCAGTCAGGTAAATGGATTAAGATGCTAAATGATAATCAGATAAGTTATGTTATCTGGAATCTGTCTAATAAAAATGAAACATCTTCACTCATAAGTTCAGCTTGCAATAAATTCAGTGGATTTACGGTAAATGACCTTAGCGAATGTGGTAAATGGTTCTTAAAATTGATGACAGGACAGTTGAGTTTGCCTGAAAGCTCAGGAAATATATCAAATAATAATCAGCAATCACAGAATCAGTCAGGTAATAATGGGCAGTCACAAAATAACGGTAATTCGAATAACAACCAATCGAATAATAATCAATCAAATAACAATCAGTCGCAAGGCGGTAACCAGACAACTTATGGTATGGTAAATGTAAGCAATTTAGCAAAGGTTGTGAATTCGTGGCAGGCAGACGGCAAGACATATTATCAATATGAGATAACAGTTACGAATAATTCAGGCAAGACTTGTGGAAGCTGGAAGACACAGATAACTTTTAGCGAAAATGTGGAATTAAAGGATAAATGGAATGGTAATTTTGAGGTAAATAATAATGTCATTACAATAACATCAGTAGATTATAATGGAACTTTAAAAAATGGTGAATCAACTGGTAATATTGGAATAATAGTGGGTGGAAGCAGTAATTTAACGACAAATTAGTATTTAGCAATAATAAATGTTACATTTTGAACTAAAGATTTACCTTCATGCTAGATTATGATATAATTTGGTCATTAAATGTCGAAAATGAACTTTGAAAACTTAATATAAAATAGGGATAAATTAATAAAAATACAAAAGATGCAAAAAGGGTACAGATGATAAAGGTCAGGAATTAAATAAAATATAAGGAAGCAGGGTGAATATAAATGCTAAGGATAGCTATATGCGTAAACGACAAAAAAACTTATGATTTAATAAAAAAACTATATGAATGTATAAGTGAAGATACGATAAAAATATACATATTTAATATTAAAGATGAAAGTATAAATAATTTTAATCAGGCTGATTATGACAAGATATTCTTTGTGCATGAAAATGCAACAGAGAGTATAGTGCAGAAAATACCTGAAGGAAAATTTATAAATCCTTCGTATATACAGGAGATTAATCCGGAGAATATAGAGTATATCAAGGTAGATAGTGTATATACATATATAAAATATAAGAATATAGAAGAGTTATATATGACAAGACGTTCAATAAGAGAGTGGCAGGAAGATGATAAATATGAGAATTTCATCCGTATTAATAAGAAATATTTAGTGAACCTGAAATATATTAAAAGTATAAATAAACATACTGTTTTATCAGGAGGAGAAGTTCTGGTTACTAAAAGAGGATATATAAAGGAATATAATAGGATATTAAAAGAATACAGAATAAGAAAATATAAAGAAAGAATGAATAATACACAGGATATTTAGAGTAATAATGTCATGGTTAATTATATTGAACGAGAAAAATACACTTTATAACAAAAAAATACACTTTACAACAAAAGTGATGCAGGGATAAGAGTAAACTTATATAATGTAGGTATACGTATAAGATAATACTAACGAGTTAGTTAATTACATTGGTAAATGCAAACGAAAAATGAATTTAGGAGGAGAGCATATGGGAAAATTATTTAAAAACAAAAAGATTAAAAGAGTAGTTTCACTCTTATTGATGCTTGTAGTATTAGGAACAAGTATGGGATTAGAAAGATTTGTACAAGTTATTTGGGCACAAACAACCTACATTAAGATTTACCTGAAAGATAATACGGTTGAACATTGGTTAGGAAATGATAATGCAGTTATGGAATTGGTAGATAATACATCAGGACATGTTCACTATAGAATGACGAAAGAAGATAGTGAAACATGGAGTGTTAAGGTTCCGGATACGACATATAATGTTACATTTAACCGATTAAGTCCTGATGGTAATACACAATGGAATTCATGGAGTGCAGGAGGAAGAGATAGTAATAATGTATATTTTGCAGATGGTGGAGAATATGGTCATTGGGAAGTAATGGAAGATGATAATGAAGAAAAATATTTTCATGCCGGAGACATTGTATATTTGGATTTGACACAGTTTGCTGCATGGAAGAGTAGCGATGCATTATTGTATATTAACTTTACAGGAGCATCTAAAAAGGAGAATAATGGACAGGATATTAATCTTTCAAAAGCAGATAAATCACAATACAATCCAAAGAAAGTTGATATGGAAGTTACAGAAAATATATATGCATACGTTGTAGGCTTTGAAGATGAAGGTTCAACAGAATTACGTTTTTGGAGAGGAAATAATTCTACATTATGGAATTGTTCAATAGTATTGAGTTATGATGATTATGTTAACGGAGTGAATTGTGTAAAGGTTAAAAATTGGGATGATAATGGAATATTAATAATATCTGAAAATAATATGGATATTATAATTGATAGTGATGATGATGGAATTACTGATTATTATGAATCAATAGCGGGAACAAATAGATTCAATAAAGATTCGGATGGAGACGGATTGACAGATTATCAGGAAATCTTTTTTACAAAAAGTAATCCATTAATTTATGATTCTTTAGTTTCAGGAATATCAGATGCTGATGTTGATAATGATGCCGATGGATTGAATAACGGAATTGAGATGGAAATAGGTACAAATCCTAATAAATATGATAGTGATGAAGATGGATTATCTGATTATGAAGAAATAAATGTGTATTTAACAGATCCTAATAATGCAGATACAGATGGTGATACATTAAATGATGGCGATGAAATAAAATTAAAATTTAGTCCATTATTAAAGGATACAGATGATAATGGAATTTTGGATTGTGACGAAAAAACATTTCAGAATTTAGAAATTAATATATCTAATGAGGATAGACAAGATATTTCAAAGGTGTCAGTTGAATTTAATGGTACGGGATATATTAACAGCACAACAGAGATTGAGGATTTATATGGAAAGGATAAATATATATCAGATACAGTAGGTTTGGTTGGTGTACCAGTTGATATAAATAGTAGTTCAAAGTTTGATAATGCAAAGATTACTTTTTTTATGAATAAATCGTATTCTAGTGAAATGTTAAAAAAATTAATAGTATTGTGGTATGATGAGAAAAATGACAGATTTGTAGAACAAGAAACACATTATGATGAGATGAATATGAGTGTTTCAACAGAAGTAAATCATTTTAGTAAATATATGATTGTTGATAAAGAGGAATGGTTTGAGGCATGGCACAATGAAATTGAATATCCTAACGACAATAAGAAAAATTTTGATACTATTATATCGATTGATTGTTCTGGAAGTATGAGGACAAACGATCCGAATTTTGAGTATTCAGTTAAAAATACATTGTATCCAGGGTCTAGTTATCAGATAACTACATGTTATAGAAAGCTGGCATCGAAAAATTATGTTAAAGCCCAAGGAAAGGATGATCAAACAGGAATTGTATTGTTTACTTCAAATGCTAATGCTGTTTGTGGATTGACAAATTCGGAATATGATCTTATGAATGCCATAGATAAAATATATTCTAGTGGAGGAACAGACTTTAATAATGCTATAAATGAATCGATTAGAATATTAACCAATGCAAGAAATGATTCAGAAAAAAGGATATTACTTGTTAGTGATGGAGAAGCAGAAGTAAGTAGTTCAATGATTAATTTAGCTATTGAAAAAAATATTAAAATAAATACAGTATATATTGGAGGTCAGAATAATAATGCATTATTAAAAAATATAGCAGATCAGACAGGTGGAAAATATTTTAAAGCAGTTACTGCAGATGAATTAATTAATATATATAGTGAAATTATGGTAGATCAAAAAATTGATAGCACTGATAGTGATAAAGACGGAATACCGGATGTATTTGAAATATCAGGAATGAGATTATCGAATGGAACGATTATTTATACTGATCCATTTAATGCAGATACAGATGGTGATGGTCTACTTGATGGTGAAGAGATAGGCGTTATGCCAACGTTTTGGTTAAATATAATATTTGACAAATTTGATATACCTTCAGAAATTGGAGCATATATTTTTGAAATGAAAAGTAATCCTAATATTAAAGATACAGATGGTGATGGTTTGGATGATAAAATAGATAATGAACCTTGCAATTCGAAAGTTCATGAATTTTTAATTTATGAGACAGATGCTACTGATTACAAAGCAAAAAACTGTGAGTTAGAGAATCGACCAGAAGATTTTAAGTATGCTGATTTATCAAAGAATGAATTGATAGATCTATCCTGGATAAATTGGACGGATTTCTTTGGTGTAAGTAAAAATGATTATATTAATAGTTGGAAACTATTAGTATGGACACTATCAAAAGGAAAAATGGTAGATGTAGGAATGGATATGATTGATCATTTCTTAGATGGAACAGGAAGTGATTACTATAATGAAGATTTAATAGATAAAATTAAAAACCATGATAATTCTAAATCTTATGTAAAAAAAGTCAATGAAATCTTAGTCAATATATTAAATGAAAATAATGGAAATGTAAGTGAATTACAATATCGTGATAGTGATAGGGATAACAGTATTATGGTAAATAGAATGAATGGAGTAATTTATAATCCGTATTTTAATGATAAGACAAATGGACTAGGTATTTGTGTTGACGGTATTTATGGAGCGAAAATTGAAATGACTTCATTTAAATATAATAAAGATAAAAATCAATATGAATACACATTAAAGTTTACTTATTATGATATTTATGGACTAGATTATTCAGATTTAACAGATGGATATGGATATGGTACAAGTTTTGGAATTCTTTTTGGATTTAGAAGCTGGTATATCTTGCAACATTGGTCAAAATATAATGGGGACTGTCAACCATTTTTTAACTATATGACATTTGAAGAATCTTTTGTGGAGTATGTAAAATGAAAAAAAGGAAAATAGTTATTAGTCTGTTAATTCTTCTCATTATCTTTCTTCTTATTAAGACTTTTTTGTTTAGAGAGACACTATATATAAAAGATTTTGATTCAGTATCTAAAGACTATACATTAATAAAGGATATGCTTTTTAAGTATTATGATAGAGAAAATAATTCTGAAATGTTAATTTTAGTTATTGATGACAAAACATATGAGTTAAAAGAAAATGATATTGGTAAAGAAGTTAATATGAGTGAAGAGGAAAAAGAATCTCTAAAAAAAATATGTGAAACTTCATATAAGGGACACTATGATTATTTGTGGGTAACAGATTACTATATTATATTTTGGCAAGATGAAACGAAAATGTATGGAGTAATTTATACCAGAGATTATAAAAAATCAAAAAAAGAAATTAAATCCTGGTATGGTGACGGAATACAGTTCAGAAAAATTAAGAAAGGCTGGTATGAAATAGGTCATTTTGGAATATAAATTTTTGAAATTATTTGTTACCTATAACTCACATATGAACACAAGAGGAGAGTTTCAATCACGAAACTCTCCTCGATTTTTTTGAATTTAATCACTATAAAATATAATCACTAATCTTCATTAACATTAGCACGTATTGTAATTCCATTAACTTCAATATGGTCATTGACGGCAATAACAAGACATTGACGGCCATCAATAACGCGGGTTTCGACCAAGTCTGTTCGCTCAGGATTGACTTTGATTACAACATCAGGAGTTTCAATATTGAATTTCCTTACGTTTGTTACATTTGAAGCTAAGAAAGTAGGAGATTGCTGTTCTTCAGCGACCACATCAAGCTGTTTTTCTAAAACCTCAAGTTTTTCATTAGGAATATCACTTTCTTCAAAGACGTGTTTAACTTCATTGGTTGTAAGAATTAGTGGTTCAGGTTCGTCTTTGGTTTCCTCTATCATTTCATTAAGAGTTTCGTGAATGGTTTTGATTGTATTAAAGTCACAGTCTTCACCGAGAGTATTCATAATAATATTATTGAATGCTTCTTTCTGGCTTTCGGCTGTCATTGGTGCATTTGTACCGAAAATATTATCTACAAAAGAATACTGTAATTCTTCAGGGTTCTTTGAATAGTATAAAAGGCTGTGGATATCAGTATTTCTATCATTAAATGCCGGAAATAAGAATGCATTTGCGGGAGCAGCAACAATCCAGTCTCTTACACGTTCACCGATACTGTTTGTGTCAGCATCATAACTGAGTCCTGATTTGGCAAGGTTAACAGGACAGATACTGCAGAGAATGTAATCATAGACATTATCAGAAGCATCGAACATCTCTGAACCATCAGAAGATTTACCGGGAATATCATAGATACCATGAATAAGAATTATGTAGTAATTCGAAGCATAAATATAATTCTCTACAACTTTTTGATAGAATTCATCTAATAGTTCATCATCTTCAAGCCCACTGTCTTTGAGTTTAAGAAGAAATTCCTGCTTTCCGCCTACTTTCTCTTCATCAAGTGGAAATTCCATATTAAGAAGATTTTTACCGATTGAGCCTGAAAGTGAGTGTTTAAAAATGTCAAAATATTTAAAAGCCTCCTCTTCAGAAAGCGAATGAAAAGCCTCCTTAGATTTGAACTTGATTTCTTTTTCGCCATCAATATAGCAGCCGCATATTCTTGTAATAACGGAATTCTCAGGGTTTAATGTTTTCTTAATTTCAGATATTTCCTTTTTATTCATACAATTCAGATAGTTGTTATAATTCATATGGTTTGATAATTGAATTAAATAATTGAATTAGATACAACTATCTAATCCTCCTTTCGATAAAATGTTTTGTGAATTTTAAATATAGTTTCATAATAACATAAAATCATTATTGATAAAAGACAAATAATTACTTTACTAATTTAATAACCAAAACTATAATAAAACATAAATTGTAAATAAACATACATCAAATATATATCAATATATTAAGATGTCGGGGTCAAAAGTCCACGAATTTGATGCCTACGAATTGTTCCGTGCTACGCACTCCCACAATTCGCCCCGATATTCGCATATCGTGGGATTATCATCCCACGATATGCGAATATCGGGGCGGGCTTCAAGGTCTTTCGCCCACCTATGAGCAAGCTCATGTGGGTTTAGACCTTTTGACCATGGTATTAAAAAATAAACCAGGTAGATGTTAATTGCAAAATAATGGAAAGAAGATGAAAAAATGAAAATGTCACAGAAGAATCAGGGAATTATGTACATAATTATGGCAGCATTTTTCTTCGCATGTATGAGTTTCTTCATAAGGAAAGCCGGAGATTTACCGACTATGCAGAAAGGCTTTTTTAGAAATGTTGTTGCGATGTTTGCGGCTGCAATAATGCTTTTAAGGACGGAGGATAAATTTAAGATAAAGAAAGGAAGTATTCCATCATTACTAATGAGGGCAATATGCGGAACTATCGGTTTGATATGCAATTATTATGCCATAGACCATATGAATATTTCCGATGCCAATATACTTAATAAACTTGCACCGTTCTTTGCGATAATTATGTCGGCTTTAATACTTAATGAGTATGCCAACAGATTTGAGTGGAGTATGGTTATTGTAGCCTTTATCGGTGCATTATTTGTTGTAAAACCAAGTCTGGATATAAAATGTATTCCTGCTGTGGTAGCTGCAATTGGAGGTCTGGGAGCAGGAACAGCATATACATTTGTAAGAAAATTAGGTAAACAGGGTGAAAGAGGTCCGGTTATAGTAATGTTTTTCTCAACATTTTCATGTATTATAACATTACCATTTGTGATTTTTGATTACCACCCAATGACACTAATGCAGTTGATATATCTTTTGATTGCGGGAAGCTGTGCGGCAGCAGGACAGTTTACGGTTACACAGGCCTATACTAAAGCACCTGCTAAAGATATTTCAGTATTTGACTATTTACAGGTATTGTTCGCGGCGATATTAGGCTTTTTATTCCTGGATCAGATACCTGATATATATAGTATTCTCGGATATATTATTATAATTGGTGCTGCAATTATTAAATGGAAACATCGTGATTAATTATAAAAATATTCATTAATTCATCATCAATTCATCATCACGGTTATGATAATGCGAAGTATATTTAAAGTTTTAGAATATTTTATAAAATACTAGCCTGCTTTAAGAAAAAGTGTTATCATATGCAATATCTAATTAATTAAAAATATTTAAGGAGAGACCAATGATAAATTATTTTTTTAGCAGTCTGGATTACGGTTCAGTTGCATTTGTCGGAATATTGTTTGCATTTGCAATGACTTGTCTGATGCTTAGTAAATGCACAAGAATTTTACCAAAGGATATGGGACGTGCTTATGCGCATGACGGTTCGCTGTCGGCAGGTAAGCCAAGAGGAGCAGGTTTCTGGTTCGTTCTGGTGTATGTTGTATCGACACTTATTTTTGCCAAAATGAATGTTGAGATATTAATTTATCTTATATTAGTTGTGGCAGCGATGCTTACAGGCTTCCTTGATGACTGCGCGAAGTCACCATGGGGAGAATATAAAAAAGGAATTTTAGATTTAATAATTGCAATAATGTTAGCAATTACATTTTTGAATTTCAATGATAACAGAATATTTATTGCATGCGCTGATAAATATGTGACAATTAACCCGGTTGTATTTGGAATATTGATAGTAATTCTTGTATGGGCTTCAATAAATGTAACAAACTGTTCAGATGGTGTGGACGGCTTATCAGGAACACTTACAATTATTACATTATCATCTGTCTATGTTATAGATTTAATAAAAGGTATGGACAGTAAATTTTCATATACAATTTTACTGTTTATTATAAGCATTTTAGGTTATTTATGGTTCAATGCCACACCAAGTAAAATGTTAATGGGTGATGCAGGTTCAAGAGCAATGGGATTATTCATAAGTATAGCAGTTTTGAAGATGGGTTCACCTATTTTATACTTATTAGTTGCAGGCGTATTGATAGTAGATGGTGGTTTAGGATTAATTAAAGTATCATTACTAAGATTCTTAAAGATTAAGATTCTTACAAATGTCAGAACACCAATTCACGACCACGTAAGAAAAGTATGGAACTGGTCGAATACACATACGGTATACAGATTTGCAATAATCCAGATAGTATTGTGTATAGCTGCGGTATATTTAGTTATACATTAGAGAATAAATGAGCTATAGGACAAAATGTGTTGATGACTAATTCAAGACATCAGACGTTCTGTCCTATAGCTCAATAAATGATTCATAAGGATATGTAACTACACATCTTTATCAATAACAGCTCCTTTTAAATCATCAGCCGTAAGATTTAATTCATTTACAACCTGGGTAAGTGACTTCTTAACATCGTCCATAGTAGAACCCTGTTTGCTGTTGACTACTTCATCAAGTGTAGAGTCTAATTTATACATTTCTTCTAAATCGTCATCTTTATTATCAGCTTTTTCATTACGTTCGGCTTTGGCAGCTTCAATTCGCTGTTCAAGTTCTTTTTCAGCTTCTTTCTTATCTTCAGCTTTCTTTTCTTCCTCTTCGAATTTCTTATCAATGCTTTCTTTGGAATCTTCTATCAGCATACCGATAATTTCTTTGCCTGAAGCTTCCAGTACTTTGTCGGCATTTTTCCGGGCATCGACCATATCATGAGATTTCAAACGCTCAATATGTATACCACGTACAATCGCATTTTCAGAGATGATTTCCTTTGTACAGTCCTTAATCTCCTTTTTATAGATACCTTTATTAGCTTCTAAATTAAGCATTTCTTTCTGGTAATCAGTAAGCCCGCGTTCATGAAGATAAGAAAGACGTTCCTGTTCTTCATCTGACAGGGTTATGTCTGAATTACTAAGTGAATTTTTCTCTTTTAATAATAATTTATAGTCAGCCTGTTCTTCGCTGGCATCATCGATGTTATAACCTTTTTTGACAATGTCCATCTCTTTATTAATATTGTTAATCATATCATTTGCTTCGTTAATCTGGTCATTCAATTCTTTGACATGATTATTTCTTGATTCAATTTCATCATCTATTTTCTTATCACTTTTAAATGCATTTTCCAAAATATTAAGTGCAATATTCTGTGCTTCCTTGCGTTTATTATCAATGTCAGAACCAAGGTTTAAGTCGCCTGCAAATATTGAACCATTATCTCTTGCAGAGGCTGTATTCTTAGTATCAGATGTATTAGCTGTATTATCATTTTTCTTATTTACATTATTCTGATTGGTTGTATCAGATATAATGGTGGAAGTATTTCTATCAATTTTCATAAATTCTCTCCAATCTTTAGATGAAATCTTATATAATATATCGACGAATGCATAAGAAAAATTAACATTTAAGACAAAATATGATATTATGGGATATAGTGTTAAAAAAGCCGGAATATATAATTATAATACTGTTGAAGTTACATCTGTTTTAAAGTAAAAGCATTTGTGGTTTTTGCTAATGGTATTATATAGTTTTGATTAACGGATTAATTATGAGTAAATGCATAGAAATGGAGAAATACAATGAATATTCTATCAGTTGATAATATAAAAAAGACATTTGCAGATACACCGTTGCTTGATGGGGTATCATTTTATCTGCAAGAGAATGAGAAAGTCGGAGTAATAGGAATAAATGGAACAGGAAAGTCTACATTACTTAAGATTATTGCAGGATATGAAGAAGCAGATGAGGGAAGTATTACTAAGGCTAATAATATTGTGATGAGATACCTGCCACAGAACCCTGAATTTAAAGAAAATGAGACGATAATAGAGAGTATATTAAGGCAGAACGTATCTAAAGTCGAGTCAGAATGGGATATAGAGAGTAATGCTAAGACAATGCTTACGAAACTTGGCGTAAATGATTTTAATGCGGTTACATCGACTTTATCAGGAGGTCAGAGAAAGAAAGTTGCTTTGGTATCTACATTGTTATCGAAAGCAGATATTCTTATTTTAGACGAGCCTACGAACCATTTGGACAATGAAATGTCAGGCTGGTTAGAGGATTATCTAAAGGCTTATCGGGGTGCGATTATTATGGTTACGCATGACAGATATTTTCTTGACAGTGTAACAAACAGGATTGTTGAAATAGATAAAGGTAAAATCTACAGTTATCAGGCTAACTATTCAGGTTTTCTTAAGTTAAAATCTGAAAGGGAAGATATGCTTCTTGCAAGTGACAGGAAGAGAAAATCTATCCTTAGAAATGAATTAGAGTGGATTATGAGAGGCGCAAGGGCGCGTTCTACGAAGCAGAAAGCCAGAATAGAAAGATATGAAGAATTAAAAAATATGAAGTCGCCGACTGCGATGGAGAATGTAGAGATGAGTTCCGTATCATCAAGATTAGGAAGAACTACAGTAGAACTTCATAATGTTTCTAAGGCATATGGTGATAAAGTTCTATTTAAAGATTTTAGTTACATTTTCCTTAAGAATGACAGAATTGGTTTCATAGGAGATAATGGTTGTGGAAAGACAACATTAATGAAGATAATTGCTAGAAGAATTGAGCCGGATAGCGGAGAATTAGTTGTCGGTCAGACCGTTAAGATAGGATATTATTCACAGGAGATAGAAAATGATGAATCGGCAGGAATTGCCTATATGAATCCTGCGATAAGAGTAATAGACTACATTAAAGAAACTGCTGAATATGTCAAAACTGTTGACGGAACAGTAACAGCATCGCAGATGTTAGAGAAATTCTTATTTACACCTGAGAAACAATATAGCCTTATCGGAAAGTTATCAGGTGGTGAGAAACGAAGACTTAATCTCTTAAGAGTTCTTATGGAAGCACCAAATGTTCTTATATTAGACGAGCCTACTAATGATTTAGATATCACGACACTTACAATATTAGAAGATTATTTAGATAAATTTAACGGAATTGTGATAGAGGTATCACACGACAGATATTTCTTAGACAGAACAGTTAAGAGAATATTTGCATTTGAGGGTAACGGAGTTATTAACCAGTACGAGGGTGGTTATAGTGATTATGTATTAAGAAAAGAAATGAGTGAGGTTGAAGCGGGAGAAAATGCTTCAATGGGAATTAAGGGCAGTGGAAAGAATAAGGATAGTGTTTCACTAAAAGGTAATGAAAAGTCAAAAGCTACAAAGGGTGGCGAAGATTCGGATAAAGATAGTATCAAGAATGGTTCTAATTCGTCTGACAGAAATGCTAATCGTAAGCCAAGGTTCTCATATAAGGAACAACGTGAATATGATACGATAGAAAGTGAAGTAAGTGAGTTAGAGGATAAAATCAGTAACTTAGAAAAGGAAATTGAAAGTAATGCAACTGATTTCGTGAAATTAGGTGAATTGACTAAAGAAAAAGAGCAGGCAGAAGCTTTGTTAGAAGAGAAAATGGACAGATGGGTTTATTTAGAAGAGTTAGCAGAAAAAATTGCCGCAGCTAAAAATTAATTAGAAAATGCAAAGAGCAACCAATAAAAAAGCAATTAGAAAATATAAAGAGCAGCCAAATTAAAAATTAATCAGAGACATATTCTGATATAAAAAAGAGATACAGAATAGCCTTGCAAATAATTGGTAAAATGTTATAATATCAAGGTGTTTAAAAAATATCAGGCAGAAGGGAAGAATTATGAATAGACTGTTATTATTAGGCAATGAGAAGTTTGGTATTGACTTGTTTAAGACATTAACTTATTCGGAAAATATTAAGACTTATGTAGTATCTGAACGTGAAGTACAGCTTAGACGTGATGATGATTTCATTAAGATTGAAGCGGTCAATAATATTGTCAATGAATATGATGAAGAGGAGAGAAGCAAGATACCTTATGATAATCCGAAGATAGTAATGATAACATTTTCGGCTATGGAGTTTGTTAAGGAGATACTTAGTGATGACAGATTACCGAAAGGATTATATATGGATGATTTCAAACATATAAGACCGTTTGAAGAAGTGATAGAAAAATTGTAATTATATAAATGTCTGTGCAGTAATGTTCAGGCATTTTTTACAGAAAGGAAAGGTTTAATGCAGGGAACATTTTGGGCATTGTTGCCACCGGTTATTGCTATTATATTGGCATTATGGACTAAGGAGGTCTATATATCATTAATGCTTGGTATTATTACGGGAGCATTATTTTATACAGATTTCAATGTCATAAAGGGTGTAGAGACAACATTTGATATTATGGGGGAGAAAATCGGAGGAAATGTGGATATACTTATTTTCCTCGTACTGATTGGTATAATTGTTGCTTTAATTACAAGCTCAGGGGCATCTAAAGCCTATGGAAACTGGGCAACTAAGACTATTAAAAGTAAACGCGGTGCATTACTTGCGACAAGCTGTCTGGGGGCGCTTATATTTGTAGATGATTATTTTAACTGTCTTACAGTAGGAACGGTAATGAGACCTGTTACTGACAGATATAAAGTTACGAGGGCAAAGTTAGCATATATAATTGATGCGACAGCAGCACCTATATGCATAATTGCACCGATATCAAGCTGGGCGGCAGCCGTTGGTTCATCACTTCATAATGACAGTAAGATAGATGGTTTTTCATTATTTCTAAGGACAATTCCATACAATATGTATGCGTTATTTACTATTATATTTGTGTTGTTTATTATAATTACAGGAATAGATTTCAGTAAAATGAAGAAATACGAAGAAATTGGTAAAGAAGAGAAAAACGATACTTCAGAAGAGATAGAAGTTGTCGGAAATGGTAAGGTTAAAGATTTAGTTCTTCCGATTGCATTTCTTATAGTTTCGTGTATTGTGGCTATGTTATATACAGGTGGCTTATTTAAAGGTGAAAGTGTTATAGATGCATTTGCTAACTGTAGTTCATCAAGAGCACTTGTGCTAGGTTCGTTCTTTACGATTATCTTCACATTTTTACTCTATGTACCACGTAAAGTAATAAGCTTTAGTGACTTTTGCAGCAGTTTTACAAATGGCTTTAAAGCAATGACACCGGCAATATTAATTCTGTGTATGGCGTGGACATTATCAGGAGTATGTAGTGATGACTACCTTAATATCGGTGGTTTTGTAAGCAGCGTGGTAAATACGGAATCAGCAGTAGGTGGATTGTTACCTATGTTATTCTTCTTGATTTCTGTAGGACTTGCTTTTGCAACAGGAACATCATGGGGAACTTTTGGTATACTCATTCCAATTGCCATAGCAGTATTCGGAAATGGCAATATGCTTGTAATATGTGTGGCATCGATTCTGTCAGGAGCAGTATGTGGCGACCATATTTCACCTATTTCAGATACGACGATACTTTCATCAGCAGGTGCTGACTGCAAACACATAGACCATGTTTCAACACAGATGCCATATGCGTTACTTGTAGCTGCATGCAGTTTCGTGGGATTTTTAGTATCAGGTTTACTTAAAAATGGAGTCATCGGATTAGTGGCAGGCTTAATATGTATGGTTGCAATGATGAGTTATATATATGTTAAATATGGTAAAAAGTCAGAGCGAAAAGAAAAATAAAAGCATTGCAGTAAATAAAGAATTAGAATAGCAGATAAAATAAAGTATCAGAATAGTCGGTAAAAATTAACTCAATAAATAAACTTAAAAGTTGAGAAATAAACTTAAAGGTTTCAAATTTTACACAGATTTTACATTAGCTAAATATAGAATTAAAATATGTGGTTTATAATCAGCTACAAAATAGGCAATTGCCTGAATGTACAAAGAAAGGAAATGATGAAATGGCATTAATATATATTGTTGAAGACGATAAAAATATTAGTGAAATAGAAGCATTTGCATTGAAAAACAGTGGACATACGGTTATGGAATTCGATTGTGCAAAATCATTCTATAAGAAACTTTCAGAGAAGAACCCTGATTTAATTCTATTAGATATAATGTTACCTGACGAGGACGGTTTAGAAATTCTAAAGAAGATAAGAAGTGTTCCGGAAACTAAAAAGATACCTGTAATTATGGTTACAGCTAAAACTACTGAGATTGATAAAGTTAAAGGGCTTGATATGGGAGCAGATGATTACCTTACTAAACCATTTGGTGTAATGGAACTCATCTCAAGAGTAAAAGCATTATTAAGACGTAGTAAGGGAATGGAAGATGATAAGTTCCTGTCGGTCGGAGATATATTTGTGGACGGTGAAAAACATATGGTATATGTAGGTGATGAACCATGTGAACTGACTTACAAAGAATACGAGCTTTTGAAATTATTAATCCAGAATCAGGGAATCGTGTTAAAGAGAGATATTATTATGGACAGAATATGGAGCCTTGATAATGAAGGCGAATCAAGAACTTTAGATGTTCATATCAAGACACTCAGACAGAAATTAAAAGATTCCGGAAGCAGAATCAAGACCATTAGAAATGTAGGTTATATGTTAGAATGAAAAAGAAGATTAATATACAGTTTTTATTGATTGCAATTCTTGCGATAGGTTTTACGGTTGCCACTACTTCAATGGTATTCTATGAGTTATTTAAGAAAGAAGTAATGGATAGTTTAAAGACGTATGCACACGTTATAATTGATTCTGATTCGTATAAGAATATGGAAAATGATAAGGAGTTATCATTAAGAGATGAGCTTAGAATAACACTTATAAGACCTGATGGAACAGTTGAATTCGACACGAATGCTGACATTGGTGGAATGGATAATCATAGTACAAGACCTGAGGTTGAACAGGCATTTAAGAAGGGTGAAGGAAAGGCTATAAGAGAGTCTAAGACAATGGATAAAAGCACCTTTTATTATGCTGTGCAAATAGATAACGGTTCGGTTCTAAGAGTAGCTAAAGAGGCAAGCAGCATTTACAATATATACAGGTCATCATTTCCGATAATTGCGGTTATAGCAGCAATTCTATTAGTATTCTGTATTATTTTATCGCATTTTCTAACGAAGAGTTTAATGCGGCCTATAGAGATGATGGCAGATAATATGGACAGATGTTCAGATATTTCGACTTATAAGGAATTAAAACCATTTCTTAACACAATCCAGAAGCAGCATGAAGATATTGTTAAGAATGCACATATGAGACAGGACTTTACAGCAAATGTATCCCACGAATTAAAGACACCACTGACATCAATTTCCGGATATTCCGAATTAATTGAAAATGGAATGGCTGATAGTGAAGATGTCGTAAGATTCGCAGGGGAGATTCATAAAAGCTCTAACAGATTGTTATCACTTATTAATGACATAATAAGATTATCAGAGTTAGATACAACAGACAGAGATGTCCAGTATGAAAATGTGAATTTAAGAATTACGGCACAGGATTGTGTAGAGATGCTTAAACTCAATGCCCAGAAGAGAAAGGTAAGTATAAAATGGGAGGGCGAAGATGCCATTGTATGCGCTAACAAGCAGATGATGGAGGAATTAATCTATAATCTGTGTGATAATGCGATAAGATATAACAATGAAAATGGTACAGTTACCGTTTCAACATATATGGACGATAATAAGTCGGTTGTATCTGTTAAAGATACGGGAATAGGAATACCTAAAGAATATCAGGAGAGGATATTCGAGAGATTTTACCGCGTGGACAAGAGCCGTTCGAAATCAACAGGTGGTACGGGGCTTGGACTTGCCATTGTTAAACATATAGTTGCACAACATAAAGGTGCTAAGATATATGTGGAGAGTGAAGCAGGAATCGGTACAGAGATAAAAGTGGTATTTGATAGAAAGCAGATGTAATGGTTTGTATTACGAGGCAGGAAATCAAACGCGCTATGCATGAATGTGATTTCTTGCCTCGACTTTTTGCATCTGGCGACATATAACTCCCACACAAGGTACCTCATAAATCGAACATATATCATAGATATACGTTCTGTTGTGAAATTATGAAGCCAAGTGAATACAAAATTATTATAAGAATAGGTTAAAATCAAATGTATAGACAATTACGAATAACAACATAAAGTGTATACACAACTAACGGTATTGTATAAATAACAAAAACTGTCTGACAATTTATCTTAAATTTCTTATTTACAAATGAAAAACATTGTAGTATAGTAGCAAACATAAATTAACATCTAGAGTCACTCATCTAGGAATAAAAACTGAATAAGGAAGGAATTGCACATGAATCAAAATGAATTATTCAAGAGTGCAGAGGACAATGGATTATACAGTCCGCAGTTCGAGCACGATAATTGCGGTATTGGTGCAGTGGTCAACATTAAAGGTAAGAAGACACATGCAACAGTTGAGAACGCATTAAAGATAGTTGAAAATTTAGAGCATAGAGCAGGCAAAGATGCCGAGGGAAAAACCGGAGACGGTGTAGGAATCCTATTACAGATTTCACACAAGTTCTTTAGCAAAGCGGTTAAGTCCCTCGGTATTTTTTTAGGCTCAGAACGAGAATATGGTATTGGTATGTTCTTCTTTCCACAGGACGAGCTTAAGAGAAATCAAGCTAAGAAGATGTTTGAAATTATCGTGGAAAAAGAGGGACTTGAGTTCTTAGGCTGGAGAGAAGTTCCTACAAAGCCGGATGTACTTGGTACAAAAGCAATAGAATGTATGCCATACATTATGCAGGGCTTTGTAAAGAAACCTGAAGATGTTAGAAAAGGACTTGATTTCGATAGAAAGTTATACGTTGCAAGACGTGTATTTGAACAGAGTAATGATAATACTTACGTTGTTTCATTATCAAGCAGAACTATCGTATATAAAGGTATGTTCTTAGTAGGTCAGTTAAGATTATTCTTTGAAGATTTACAGGATAAAGATTATGAATCAGCCATTGCAATGGTACATTCAAGATTTAGTACGAATACAAACCCAAGCTGGCAGAGAGCACATCCTAACAGATTAATGGTTCATAACGGTGAGATTAATACAATTCGTGGAAATGCTGATAATATGTTAGCGCGTGAAGAGACAATGAATTCTGAATATCTTAAAGGCGAGATGCACAAGGTTATTCCTGTTGTTAATCCGGAGGGTTCAGATTCAGCACAGCTTGATAATACACTTGAATTCTTAGTAATGAGTGGTATGGAGCTTCCACTTGCAGTAATGATTACCATTCCTGAACCATGGGATAATAACCATACATTAAGTCAGGCAAGAAGAGATTTCTATCAGTATTATGCAACTATGATGGAGCCATGGGATGGTCCGGCATCAATACTTTTCTCAGATGGTGATATTATGGGAGCCGTACTTGATAGAAACGGTCTCAGACCATCACGTTATTACATCACAGATGATGATACTTTAGTGCTTTCATCAGAAGTCGGTGTATTAGATGTAGACCCAACTACAATTATTGCCAAGGAACGTTTACATCCCGGCAAAATGCTTCTCGTAGATACAGTTAAGGGAAGAATTATAGATGATGATGAAATCAAAGAAAGATATGCATCAAGACAGCCATATGGTGAATGGCTTGATAATAACCTTATCAAACTTAAAGATTTAAAGATACCTAATAAGAAAGTAGAAGAATATTCTACAGAGGAAAGAAAGAGATTACAGAAAGCTTTCGGCTACACATATGAAGAGCTTATGACATCGATTCTTCCAATGGCAAAGACAGGTTCAGAGCCAATTTCAGCAATGGGCTGTGATAAACCACTTGCAGTATTATCTGACAAGGTACAGCCATTATTTAACTATTTTAAACAGTTATTCGCACAGGTAACCAACCCACCAATAGATGCGATTCGTGAAGAGGTAGTTACATCAACTACAGTATATATCGGTGAGCATGGTAATATCCTTGAAGAACAGCCTGAGAACTGTCAGGTACTTAAAGTTAAGAACCCAATTCTTACAAGTACAGACTTATTAAAGATTAAGAATATGAATGTGTCAGGCTTCAAAGTAGAAGTAATTCCAATCATTTATTATAAGAATACTTCACTTGAGAAAGCAATCGACCATTTATTCGTAGAAGCAGACAGAGCGCATAAAGACGGAGCTAATATCCTCATTCTTTCAGACAGAGGAGTTGATGAGAACCACGTTGCAATACCATCATTACTTGCAGTATCAGCACTTCATCAGCATCTTGTCGTAACTAAGAAGAGAACAAGCCTTGCAATTATATTAGAGAGTGGTGAACCAAGAGAAGTACATCATTTTGCTACATTATTAGGTTATGGTGCTTCAGCAATTAACCCATATTTAGCACAGGATTCAATAAAATATCTTATTGATAATGATATGCTTGATAAAGATTACTATGCCGCAGTAAATGATTACAATTCAGCAGTTCTCCATGGTATTGTTAAGATTGCTTCTAAAATGGGTATATCTACAATCCAGTCATATCAGGGTTCACAGATATTCGAGGTAGTAGGTATAAGTGAAGATGTAATCAATAAATACTTCACTAACACAGTAAGCCGTATCGGTGGTATAACACTTAAAGATATAGAAGAACAGGTAGACAGCCGTCATTCTAAAGCATTTGATCCATTAGGACTTGCAAATGACCTTACATTAGAGAGCAGCGGGAGTCATAAGTTCAGAAGCAATAAAGAGGAGCATCTATATAATCCTCAGACAATTCATCTGTTACAGCAGTCTACATGGACAGGCAACTATGATTTGTTCAAACAGTACACACATATGATAGATGAAGAACTTAATCCTGTTCACATAAGAGGACTTATTGATTTCAATTATCCTGAAAAAGGTATTCCAATCGATGAGGTCGAAAGTGTAGACAGCATTGTTAAGAGATTTAAGACAGGTGCCATGTCTTATGGTTCTATATCAGAAGAAGCACATGAGACAATGGCAATTGCGATGAATATGATTCATGGTAAATCTAACAGTGGTGAAGGTGGAGAAAGTCTTGAGAGACTTGATACAGTAAATGATAAGATAAATAAATGTTCAGCAATTAAACAGGTGGCATCAGGAAGATTTGGTGTTACATCTAAATATCTTGTAAGTGCTAAAGAGATTCAGATTAAGATGGCACAGGGAGCTAAGCCTGGCGAGGGCGGACATTTACCAGGTAAGAAAGTATATCCTTGGATTGCCAAGACCAGACATTCAACACCGGGTGTAAGCCTTATTTCACCACCACCTCATCACGACATTTATTCAATCGAAGATTTGGCACAGCTTATCTACGATTGTAAAAATGCTAATAAAGATGCGAGAATTTCCGTAAAACTTGTATCAGAAGCAGGTGTTGGTACTGTAGCAGCAGGTGTTGCAAAAGCAGGCGCACAGGTAATACTTATCTCAGGTTATGACGGAGGTACAGGTGCAGCACCACGTAACTCAATCTATAACGCAGGACTTCCTTGGGAACTTGGACTTGCAGAAGCACACCAGACATTAATTGCAAACGGACTTCGTAATAAAGTCATAGTTGAAACAGATGGTAAGCTTATGAGTGGTCGTGACGTAGCTATAGCTGCAATGCTTGGTGCAGAAGAATTCGGATTTGCAACAGCACCACTTGTAACAATGGGCTGTGTAATGATGAGAGTCTGTAACTTAGATACATGTCCAGTAGGTGTGGCTACACAGAACCCTGAACTTAGAAAACGTTTCAAAGGTAAACCTGAATATGTAGTTAACTTTATGAAATTCATTGCTCAGGAATTAAGAGAATATATGGCTAAACTCGGAGTCAGAACAGTTGACGAGTTAGTTGGACGTTCAGATTTATTAAAAGCTAAACCTGAAGCTAAATCAATCAATGCAGGCAAAGTTGATTTAACAAGAATACTTGCTAATGAATTTGCACATGAACCTGTTAAATATAATGAGAAGAACGTATTTAATTTCGAACTTGAAAAGACACTTGATGAGAAAGTCTTATGTAAGAAATTATTACCTGCTCTTGATAAGAAACAGAAACGCAGCATAGAGGTAGATGTTACTAATACAGACCGTTCATTTGGTACAATCTTCGGTTCAGAGATAACTAAGAAATATGGTGACAATGTATTAGATGATGATACATTTATTGTAAAATGTAAGGGCGCAGGCGGACAGAGCTTTGGTGCATTTATTCCTAAGGGACTTACACTTGAACTTACAGGTGACAGTAATGACTACTTTGGTAAAGGATTATCAGGCGGTAAACTTATCGTATATCCACCAAAGGGAATTAAGTACAAACAGGACGAAAATATCATAATCGGTAACGTTGCATTATATGGTGCTACAAGTGGTAAAGCATATATAAATGGTGTAGCAGGCGAAAGATTCTGTGTTCGTAACTCCGGTGCAATAGCTGTTGTAGAGGGAGTCGGAGAACATGGCTGTGAATATATGACAGGTGGCAGAGTTGTTATCCTTGGTAAAACAGGTAAAAACTTTGCAGCAGGTATGAGTGGCGGTATCGCATATGTTCTTGATGAGGACAGAGACCTTTATACAAAACTTAATAAAGAATTAGTATCAGCAAGTGAAGTTACATCTAAATATGATGTTATGGATTTAAAGGAAATGATTTCCGACCATGTTAAATATACTAATTCAGAAAAAGGTAAGATGATTCTTGATAACTTTGGAGAATATTTACCTAAGTTTAAGAAGATAATTCCTCATGATTACAATAAGATGCTTATGGCTATTGTTCAGATGGAAGAAAAAGGTCTTAGCAGCGAGCAGGCACAGATTGAAGCATTTTATGCTATGACAAAGAACTAGAAAGGAGTCACGACATGGGAAAACCAACAGGATTTATGGATTATGAACGTGAAGACAGTGTAGCTGTCTCACCAAAAGAAAGAATAAAGAACTTTAACGAATTTCATACACCACTTTCTAAGGAAAAACAGAGATTACAGGGTGCAAGATGTATGGACTGTGGCGTGCCTTTCTGTCAGGCAGGAATGATGATTGGAGGTATGGCATCAGGTTGTCCTCTTAATAATTTAGTACCTGAATGGAATGATTTGTTATTCAATGGTAACTGGAAGCAGGCATATCACAGACTTCATAAGACTAATAATTTTCCAGAGTTTACAGGACGTGTATGTCCTGCACTCTGTGAGAAAGCCTGCACCTGTAACTTAGGTGGAGAACCTGTATGTTCAAGACAGAACGAGCTTGCAATAATAGAAAATGCATACGAAGAGGGCTTTGCTAAAGCTAATGTTCCTAAAGTAAGAACAGGCAAGAAAGTTGCAATCATCGGTTCAGGACCATCAGGACTTGCTGCAGCAGACCAGCTTAACCAGAGAGGTCATAGTGTAACAGTATATGAACGTTCAGACAGACCGGGCGGACTTTTAATGTATGGTATTCCTAATATGAAATTAGAGAAGAAATACATTGAGCGTAAGATAAATATTATGAAAGAAGAGGGAGTAGAATTTATAACAGGAGTAAATGTCGGTAAAGATATCAAAGCTGATAAATTACTCAAGGAATATGACAGAGTAATTCTTGCATGTGGTGCTTCTAATCCAAGAGATATTAAGGCACCGGGACGTGAAGCTAATGGAATATATTTCGCAGTTGATTTCCTTAAAGCTACCACAAAGAGTCTGCTTGACAGTGAATTTAAGGATAATGCATTTATTTCCACAAAAGGTAAAAATGTAATGGTTATCGGTGGTGGTGATACAGGTAATGACTGTGTCGGAACATCAATAAGATTAGGGGCAAAAAGCGTATTACAGTTAGAAATGATGCCAAAAGCACCTGATGAAAGAGCAGCTAATAATCCATGGCCTGAATGGCCAAGAGTCTGCAAGACAGACTATGGTCAGGAAGAAGCAATCGCAGTATTTGGTCACGATCCAAGAGTATATTGTACAACTGTCAAGGAATTTATCGCAGATAAGAAAGGCAATCTGTGTAAGGCAAAACTTGTGAAATTAGAGAGTAAGAAAGATGCTAAGACAGGAAGATTCCAGATGGTGGAAATAGCTGGAAGTGAATACGAAGTTGATGTGGACATCGTTCTTATTGCAGCAGGATTCTTAGGAAGTGAAAGCTACGTTACAAAGGCATTTGGTGTTGACGTTAACGAAAGAACTAATGTTAAGACCGATAATCCTAATTCATATGCTACTTCGGTTAAGAATGTATTTACGGCAGGTGATATGCATAGAGGCCAGTCATTAGTCGTATGGGCAATTCATGAGGGACGTGAAGCAGCTAAGGAAGTTGACTATAGCCTTATGGGCTATACTAATCTGTAGAGCAGATTGTATACTTATGATTTAACAAAACAGCAGAGAATAATATATTAAAGAAAAATAAAAGTGAGGCTTTTAGGAAAGGTCTCACTTTTGTTATGAAGTTATAATGCAAGAAAATATGAATTTATATACAAAATAATGTAACCTTATATACAAAATAAATGCTTGCAGACATTAACATCATATTCTATAATATAAAGATAGCAGTCAGATGGACTGTTTAATATAACTAAGATAAAGAAATGGAGATTAAGATATGAATATTGTATGTTTAGATTTAGAGGGCGTATTAGTACCTGAGATATGGATTGCATTCAGCGAAGCAACAGGAATACCTGAATTAAAGAGAACTACAAGGGACGAGCCTGATTATGATAAGTTAATGAATTTCAGACTTGATATTTTAAGACAGCATGGCTTAGGCTTAAAAGAGATTCAGGAGACAATTGAGAAAATTGATCCAATCCCTGGAGCAAAAGAATTCTTAGATGAATTAAGAAGCTTAACACAGGTAATAATTATTAGTGATACATTTTCACAGTTTGCAGGACCATTAATGAAGAAACTTGGTTACCCTACAATCTTCTGTAACGAATTAGTAGTTGCAGATAGCGGCGAGATCACAGGATTTAAGATGCGTTGTGAACAGTCTAAACTTACAACAGTTAAAGCATTACAGTCTATTGGATATGATACTATAGCAAGTGGTGACAGCCATAATGACTTAGGTATGATTTTAGCAAGTAAGGCTGGTTTCTTATTCAAGAGTACAGATGCAATTAAGGCTGAATATCCTCAGTTACCTGCATATGAGACATATGATGAACTTATGGCCGCAATTAAGAAGGCATTATAAGGATAAAATGATAAACAAATATGGTTATGTTGATAGCTGCGAGGTGAGACTTAGTGACTTATGACCATGATGATGATATAGAGATAATCTATTGGGGCGATGATGAGACAGATGATATTGTTAATTCGAACAGGTTTAACGATAAGAAACGTAAGAAGCCTGAGAAGATAGATGTTAAAAAAGAGATTTTCAGTTTCATAAGACTTGTGTTATTAGCGGTTGTCATAGCATTAGCAATTAATAACTTTGTTATAATTAATGCAACAGTACCCACAGGCTCTATGGAGCAGACCATTCATAAGAAGAGCAGAATGATAGGTTTCAGATTGGCATATGTATTCTCTGAGCCGAAACGTGGCGACATTATAATATTCAAATATCCCGAAAATGAGAAAGAGAATTATGTTAAAAGAGTAATCGGACTTCCGGGAGAATATGTTGAGGTGAGAGACGGAATTGTCTACATCAATGATGAGCCTATAGAAGAGAGTTATGTTTATTTCGAGGGTGGAAGTGCAGACCCATCAGGAGATTTTGCAAAAACTCTTGTACCGGAGGGAAGTTATTTCGTAATGGGTGACAACAGAAATAATTCTAAGGACTCACGCTTCTGGCAGACAACACATTTTGTTAAGGAAGATAAGATACTTGGTAAAGCAGTATTTAGCTATTACCCATCGGTATATATGTTGAATTAATATTAGACTAAATTAATAAATCAAATAAGACATAAGAGGAAGTTTTGATTACTAAATGTTGATAGTTAAATCGATAGTTAAGCTGATAGTTAAAATTACAGTTAAGTCGATGGCAAAATCTATATTTAAGTCTATAGTCAGGTCTATAGACTATAGTAATCAACTTCTTCATCAATTATAAAGCCACAGCTTTGATATAAGCTGCAGGCTTTTTTATTTGCCTTTGAAACATGGAGTGAGACAATATTATAATTATCTTTGGCAAGATAATTAAGAATTAGTTTTAAACCACATTTACCATAACCTTTACCACGTTTTGAGGCTTCTATCTCATAGTCAAATATACATAATGACTTAGCATTATATTTATAAATCATACAGCCACCTATGTAATCATCTCCAATCCAGAAAGTATATTCCGAAGTGTTTTCATCATAATCTCTGGTAAGTAACTCAAGTGGACAATCAGATAGATTATCAAAGCTATTTGAATTGTTATTATTCTCAGAATCAGATGAATTAAAATAATAACACATTTTATATTCGATATGTGCTATTGAATAACCACGTTTCGTAAGATAGTGTATGGCAGTATCAGATGTAGAATCTGCTGAATTTATTAATTTATTAATTGGAAAATATATGCACTCAGGGTTAATACCTGCATTTTTAATATCATTATTTAATTCATTTAAGATAGACGAAAATACACCTTGATTTCGGTAGTCTGGCAGAACACAGGCATAGAGATTAATGTCACTTAGAGATGAGAAAAATACTGTCAGATATCCTACGAAATGATTGTCATAAGAACATAAATAAGCAATTGGAAGTTTAGAATCAGAAGTAACAGAAGTGTTTTCTAAAGATTCATCAGAAATGATAGAAGTATCTTCTACATATTCATCGGAAGTACCGGAATCATCTCCTAAATACACATCATAAGTTGTATTATCGGATATTTCAGATAGATGTTTAATATTCTTAATAATATCAATATCTTCGGGTGATAAAAAATCAGATTTAATAACTTTATATGTTTTCATACTAATCCTCGTTTCTGAGCGACTTGTCGCAAAGAGGCGATGAGAAATTCGCGTAGGCGATTTCTCATCTGCCATAAAGGCTATTTGCTTTCGCTCTGAAACAAATAGCCGTATGGAAAATAATCGCATCAGCATTATTTTTCATACTATTCCTCGTTTCTATATAATTGTGAAAATAAGAGAAGAGAAATTCACATAAGTGATTTCTCTTCTGATATAAAAATCTATCCGTATTTAATAAGCTTTATAAGCAATATTCATATCTACACTTCCTGTAATTCCAGGAACTTTTCCCTGGCTTGAATACTGCCATATTTTTACCATGCTTGCAGGAAATTTAATTTTATCATTTCCAGTGTCGCTTGGATTATCAAATCCTTTATCAGCATCTCTATATCTTGCTAACCATACCTCTACACCGGCTTTATTCAATTTGTTATAATCAAGATAATTTTCCATCCAGTTTTTATTAGCATATAATATGAAATCATATCCGTTAGCTTCAATAATCTTCTTAAATGCAAGAACCATATTAGTACGTTCTTCGGTAGAAAGATTTCCTTGATAATACTGGTCTTCAATGTCATAGGCAATAGGATATGATATCTTGTAGCCTTTTAAGAGCGATACAATATTACGGGCTTCAGCTTCAGCCTCTTTGACATTTGTTGCAATTGAATAGCAGTAACCACCTACTTTAAGCCCTGCATTATTAGCACCTGTAAGATTCTGTTCGTAATATTTATCAGCAGCATTTCCGTACTGTATACGAATCATTGCAAAATCATAATTAGCATTAGCTACCTTATCCCAGTCTATATCCTGTTGCCAGCGGGAAACATCAATACCTTTATATGTAGTCGAAACATAAGGCTTTCTTGTAGAACCTGGTGCAGAATCACCTTTAGCAACAATCATAACCTGAATGGCTTCAACACGATATTTTAATCCTGTAGTACCGGCTATATCACCATTGCATGTCCAGCCCAGCCAGCCTAGTGTCTGTGAATGTACACGATAATATATATCATATTTAGATGCTTCGCTACCTGTTAATTCGATTTTAATGGCTTCAACACGTTTAGCCTGACCTGTAGTACCTGCATATTGGCCATTTGCTTTCCAATCCTGCCATCCTATGCTTTGTACATGAGCACTGTATCTTATGCCTAATTTTGAAGTTGGCACACCGGATATAGACATCTGGAGAGCTTCAACACGTTTAGCCTGACCTGTAGTACCTGCAATAGCACCATTTGAAACAACATTTTGCCAGCCATAGGTCTGAACGTGAGTACTATAATTAAGAATTATTGGTTCAAGAGATGGAACAGGTGTATAAGGTGTAGGAGCAGCAGCCCCCTTTTTAATAATAATTACCTGATATGCTTCAAGCATATAGAATTCTCTTTCACTTCCTGATATGGCACCATCACATACCCATGGTCCCCAGCCACCAGAAGCATTATAAGTTCTGTAATATACACTATAATTAGCAGCCTGATAACCTGTAAGCCTTATCTTTAATCCGAAGGTTTTACGTGCTTTTCCAGTTGTACCTGCGATTGCATCGTCTGATACATAATCCTGCCAGCCATCTTTTTCGACATAAAGAGAATATTGGATACCAAATGATTTGGTAGATAATTTCATTCTGGCAGCTTCAAGTTTTAGATTCTTTGATGTAGTACCTGCGACACCTTCATTATATGCATAGTCCTGCCAGCCTATATCCGATACATGAGCACTATAGTATACAGTTGGAGCCTGTGCTACCGTTGAAGGTAAATTAGATGGTGCAGCACTTCCTTTTGGAACGAGCATAATCTGTATTGCTTCAATCTTATTATTGATACAGCTTGTACCTGCTTCCTTACCGGCAGGTACCCAGCCCATCCATCCGACATTCGATTTATGTATCTGATAATATAAGTCATATTTTTCGTTTACTTCTCCTTTTAGAGAAATCTGTATAGCCATAATGCTTTTTCGGTTGCCAATTGTACCTGTAGTTGCTCCGTTAGAAACATAAGATTGCCAGCCGGAACCTTCAACATAACTTCTATAGTTGATGTCACCGGAGATACCTTGCAGGCTTATATCAAGTGCCTCTAATCGAAGGTTTTTACCTGTCGTACCGGCAAGTGTTCCATCAGAAACTGAATCCTGCCATCCGATACTCTGGCTATGGGCCTGATACACAACGTGAACATTAGAATTTGTATCTCCATAAATTTTTTCAATTCTATAAGGATTAATTGAAAAAAGTGAAAAGACCAATGTTAGGACAAGAAAAACGGAGAAATGCTTTTCTTTAAATAAATTTTTCATAGTAAACTCCATTCCGCAGGCACAAAGTGCCGGAGAAATCGCGAGCCAAATATCAGATTTGGCTCTGCGATAGCTGCTATTTGTGGCACCTGCGACACAAATAGCAGTGTGAAAAATCAGATATCAATCTGTATTTTTCACACTGAACTCCATTCCGCAATATTTGCATTAAAATTACGAAATATATAATACTATAAAATGATATAAAATTAAATATTTTAGATGTAAAAAATTTGCAAAACTGCATTGTAAAATGTTGGCAAATCTAATATTATTATATATAGCGAATGAAATATTAAATGTTATAAACGTTTTAGAAACAATACAGATATATTATTGATATATCTATATATCAGAATATAAATGAAACATTATCAGAATATGAAATAGAATATGGAATAAATTTTGGAAACGGAGAAGAAAATGGATAATAAAGTGATGAAAAGAGAAGAAATCAATAATGAGTTCAAATGGAAAATGGAAGATGTATATAGTGACGAAAATTTATGGAGAGAGGATATAGAGAAGGTAGAAAAGTTATTGCCTAAGCTTACTAAGATGCAGGGCAAAATCTGTGAGAATAAGGATAATTTCAAGAATACAATCGAGTTAATAAATGAGATAGAATTCTTAGTGGAAAAGATATATTTCTATGCTAACCAGAGATACCATGAGAATCTTGGTAATGGTAAATACCAGTCATTTTCGGATGAATCGGTTGCATTACTGACTAAATTCTATGCAACGTCATCATTTGTAGAACCTGAGTTGTTAGCACAGTCAGAAGATTTGATAAATGGATATCTGACAGAGAATAAAATGGATAGCTACAGACATTATTTTGAAGATTTATTCAGACAGAAAAGCCATATTCTAAGCAGCGATGCAGAAGAAATATTAGCACAGACACAGAGTTTCTCGTCAGGAGCAAATGACATATTCAGCGTATTTAATAATGTAGATATCAAATTCCCTGTTATCAAGGATGAAAATGGTACAGATGTACAATTAACCCACGCCAAACTTAATCTTTTTATGGAGAGCAGTGACAGAAATGTAAGAGAGGCAGCATTTAAGGGCTTATATAAATCTTATGATAATTATAGAAATACCCTTGCTGCAATCTATATTAACAGCCTTAAGAAAGATAAATTCTATGCAACAGTAAGAAAATATCCATCAAGCAGGGCAATGTTTCTTGAAGATGGCAATATTCCTGAAAGCGTTTATGATAATCTTGTAGAAACAGTTAGTGATAATCTTGGACTTCTTCATAGATATATAAGTCTCAGAAAGAAAATTATGAATGTAGATGAATTGCATTTATATGATGTATATACGCCACTTGTTGATGCATATAATAAAAATATTTCTTATCAGAATGCGAAAGAAATGGTATTAGAGGGACTTAAACCTATGGGAGAGGAATACATTAATCTGCTTAAAGAGGGCTTTAATAATGGCTGGATTGATGTATATGAAAATGAGGGCAAGAGAAGTGGAGCATATTCGTGGAGTGTCTATGGAACACACCCATATGTACTTCTTAATTTCCAGCCAAATTTAAACAATGTATTTACAATAGCACATGAGATGGGGCATGCATTACATTCGTATTATTCTAATGCTAACCAGACTTATTCAAATGCAGCTTATAAAATATTTGTAGCAGAAGTAGCATCTACATGCAACGAATCACTACTTATTAACCACTTAATTAATAAGGCAGAAGATAAGAAAGAGAAAGCCTATCTTATTAATCATTTCTTAGAGCAGTTTAGAACTACATTGTTCAGACAGACTATGTTTGCTGAATTTGAAAATATTGTCCATGGAATGGTAGACAGAGGTGAAGCCATTAATTGTGACATAATGTGTGAAAAATATTATGAACTTAATAAAAAGTATTTTGGAGACGATATAGTAATAGATAAGGAGATAGAAATGGAATGGGCAAGAATACCTCATTTCTATTCAGCATTTTATGTATATCAGTATGCTACAGGTTTCTCGGCAGCGGTTGCTTTATCTAAGAAGATATTAGATGAGGGAGAGAAAGCAGTCGAGGATTATAAGAAATTCTTAAAGGCAGGTTGTAGTGATTATCCAATAGAAGTTCTTAAATATGCAGGAATTGATATGAGTAAGAAAGAGCCTGTTGAGTTAGCGATGAAGATGTTTGAACAGTTATTAGATGAATTTGAAGAATTGATGAGTGAATAGATAAATGTTTGGTAAATGACGTGTGTATTATGCTATTTAACAGAAAATATTATGTAGAACATTTTTGTAAAAATATTATCTAAAATGATTAGCGGTAATGGTTATCGGGAGGTACTGATTTGAAGATTATTGATGCACTATACAGAAGAAAATCTGTCAGAAATTTTATGGATAAAGAGATAGAGAAAGATTTGCTAGAAAGAATAGAGGGCAGATTAAGGGATACGGAACTATTCTATAAAGATGAGAAAATAAGCTTTGTAATCTCGGATTATTGCAGAAAATCTTTCTATGCACCATATTATATAGGAGTTTATGCATCAGATACAAAACGTGGAATGATTAATGCTGGCTTTGTATTGCAGCAGTTATCGGTATATTTAAGTGCGATAGGAATAGCAAGTTGTTATCAGGCAAAATCTGTATTCTTTAAACCTGTTAATTCAGAGGGAAAAGTTTTAGCAATTTCATTAGCTATTGGATATCCAAATGCTTCTATGTATCGTGATGTCGAAGAAATCAACAGATTTAAGGTAGATAAACTCTGCATTAAAAAGGAAGAGCCTAATGACGAAGTAAAAAGATTAATAGAAATAGCAAGAATTGCTCCGTCAAGTTATAATGCACAGCCTTGGAGATTTGTGGTATACAATAATCGCCTTCATATTTTTGTTAAGAAACATATGATGGGAAATATTGAGCGATTCAAATATGTCAATATTGGAATAATGCTTGGAAATATCGTTATTGGTTCGGAAGAACTGTGGATAGATATAAAATTCAAGGAGTTAGATGATTTAAACAGGCGTGAATATGGTAATAATGAATATATAATCTCGTTAGTAAATAAGAATACAGATGGACGAATTGTATAGATGAAAATATAATTTTAATGAGGTGGAAATAAAATTTTCGCTTCATTAAAAATTATAGAAATTAAAAACGAGAAAAATAAAAAAAGTGGTTGACAAATGTATTATGATATAGTAGAATACCAAATGTGCTTGATAGCACATACACATTGCGCGAGTGGCTCAGTTGGTGGAGCACGACCTTGCCAAGGTCGGGGTCGCGGGTTCGAGTCCCGTCTCGCGCTTATTTTTTTGCAAAAAGATAGACAGAATAATCTGCCTATCTTTTTTGCGTATAGGAATTCTTTCGGTTATATAAGAAATTCAAACTTAATAATACTGTACAAATATTAATTTATCTGGTAATATATATAATCATAGTAAATTAATAGGAAATATAACATCATTATATAAAAATAAATACATAAGTAGTTGCGGAATGGAGGATAATGTGAAAAATAATGCTGATGCGATTATTTTTCACACAGATATTGGTGTCGCAGGCGTCACCAATATCTATTATCGCAGAGCAAAATTTGAAATTTTGCTCTCGATTCCTACGACGGATACGTCTGCGGAATGGAGGAAAATATGGCAGAAAGAAATCTTAATTTTGACAGAGTAATTAACAGAAAGAATACAAGATGTTTAAAATATGATTTTGCAAAAAGACGAGGTATGCCTGAAGATGTATTGCCGCTCTGGGTTGCAGATATGGACTTTGAGACATCTTCATATATAGAAGATGCATTAGTGGAACGTGCTAAAGAGGGAATCTTCGGATATAGTGAGGTTCAGACACCGTATTTTGAAATAGTTAAGGACTGGCAGGTAAGACATCATAACTGGAATATAGAAGAGAAATGGCTGATTAAGACACCGGGCGTTGTATTTGCATTAGCTATGGCTGTCAAGGCATTTACTAATCCGGGAGATAATGTTCTAATCCAGCAGCCTGTATATTATCCTTTTTCAGAAGTTATTTCTGATAATGGAAGAAATATTGTAAGCAACACCTTATATCTTGGAGAGGACAACAGATATCATATCGATTTTGAAGATTTTGAAAATAAAATTGTAAATGAAAATATTAAATTATTCCTGCTTTGCAATCCACATAATCCTGTTGGACGTGTCTGGAGTGTGGAGGAATTAACGAGATTAGGTGATATATGTGTAAAACATAATGTAATCGTGGTAAGCGATGAGATACATAATGATTTTATCTTAAAAGGAGAACATACAGTATTTGCAAATATCAAAAAGGAATTTGAAGATATAAGCATTATCTGTACATCACCTAGTAAGACATTTAATTTAGCAAGTATGATGATATCTAATATATTTATTCCAAACCGTACGCTCAGAAGCAGATATAGAAAAGAGTTAGATGCAGCGGGAATCAGCCAGCTTGGAGTAATGGGACTTGTAGCCTGTGAGGCAGCATATAAGGACGGTGAAGAATGGTATCAGGCAATGCTTGAATATATCAAGGAAAATGTTGAATTTACAAGAAAATTCGTAGAAGAGAAAATGCCCGGTGTAAAAATGATTGACATAGAGGGAACTTACCTTGTATGGCTTGATTTCAGGGGAACAGGCATAGATGCTGATGAATTAGATAACATAATAATTAATAAAGCTAAATTGTGGTTAGACAGCGGTAAAATATTTGGCGATTGCGGAAGAGGTTTCCAGAGAATAAATGTAGCCTGCCCACGAAGTGTATTAAATGAGGCATTGGTAAGAATAGAAAATGCTATAGGATAAATCGCTTAGAGAATAGTGTAGTGAAAAAACAGTCCCTGTAATTTGTATATATTGCACAAATTATAGGAACTTTTACATTCAAAATATACAAAATTACATAAAAATATTGACAATTTATACGCCATATATTAAACTACAGTTAGTAGTAAAGAAGGCGTGTAACTGGTCATGCAGGCATAACCATCATTTGAAAATAAGAGTATCCTTTTATGTTCGATGTATGGTTATTTTTATTTTAAAGAAAATACGAAGTAATATTATAATTCGGCTTTAACTTGCCGGGAGGGACAAAATGAAGATAGAAAAAGTACTGAATAATAATATTATAAGCTCATTAGATGATAAAGGAAGAGAATTAGTCTTAATGGGCAAAGGGCTTGGGTTTGGACGAAAAGCAGGCGAAGAAGTAGATGAAGCCAAGGTCGAGAAGATATTTAAACTTGACAGCAATACGGAGTCTAAACATTTTCAGGAAATAATCGAGAATATGCCTATTGAACATTTACGGCTTACAACTGAGATTGTAAAGTATGCACATGAGATAATAACTACTAAATTAAGCAGAAGCATATATGTGACACTTTCAGACCATATTAATTTTGCGATAGATAGATTTCACAAGAATCAGAATATGAGCAATCAGTTAAAAACTGAGATTAAGAAATTCTATCCACTCGAATACCAGATAGGTCTTAAGTCTCTAGAGATGATAAAGTCAGAGCTTGGTATTGAATTACCGGAGGACGAGGCGGCATCGATAGCGATGCATTTTGTAAATGCTGAATTAGATAATACGAATATGAATCAGACGATGATGATAACTAAGATGATTCAGAACTGTATGAATATAGTAAAATACCATTTCAAAATAGAGATTGATGAAGAATCTGAATACTATTCGAGATTTGTTACCCATCTTAAATATCTGACCTACAGATTATTTACGGGAACGGGATATGAGACACATGGCGAAGAAGATGAAGAGCTATTTGAGATGATAACTAAGAAATATGCAAATGAATACAAATGTGCGAAACGAATTGCATTATTTGTGGACAAGGAACTTCATTTTACGCTTCCTGATGAAGAACTTATGTATCTGACAATACATATAAGAAAAATAACTTATAAAAAGACAACGTAATAAAATAATAAAATCAAAATCAGTCCACTTAGGATTGTTACTGGTAGAGCAGGCAAAACCCAAGAGACTGGCATTAATTATAATAATATAATATTTTGCCGGTTTTTTGGGTATTTTAATTTAATAGAAATACTAAGGTTTCTAAAGTCCAAAGCCTGAAGTTATAAGGTGCTTACAGGAAAGGGACTTAAATATAAATTTAAAAATAAAATAAAAAAGAAAGGGCGCAAAAGCGCAGGGTGACCATTATGAAAAAATTTAATTATGTAATTACAGACGAAGTTGGAATTCATGCAAGACCAGCAAGCTTACTTGTTAAGGAGATTAAGAAGTATGCTTCTAAGGTTACAATCGAAGCAAATGGTAAATCAGCAGATGCATCAAAGTTAATGGCTGTTATGAGTCTTGGAGTTAAAAACGGTGCAGAAGTTACAGTCAGTGTTGAAGGCGAAGATGAAGAAACAGCTTGTGCAGGAATTGAGGAATTCTTTAAAGCTAATTTATAAAAGCTGTAATATGAAAGGCAAGGGTGTGAGCATATGGAGAAATTTACCGGAAAATCAATATTTAATGGAATTGCAATAGGAAAAATACTTTTTTATTCAAAAGATGGTGTTCAGATTTTCAGACATAAGGTTGAAGATACTGATGCGGAAATAGCAAGATATAATGAAGCTAAAGAAAAGGCAATTGAAGAATTGAATATCATCTATGAAAAAGCCGTAAAAGAAGTCGGAGAAATGAATGCGGCAGTATTTGAAGTCCACGCAATGATGTTAGAAGATGATGATTATAATGATTCAGTTAAAAATATTATAACTTCACAGGGTGTTAATGCCGAATATGCTGTTGCTACAACCAGTGATAATTTTTCTAAAATGTTTGCGGAAATGGACGATGAATATTTTCAGGCAAGAGCCATAGATATTAAAGATGTTTCAGAAAGAGTCTTAAATATTTTAGCAGGAAGAAGCAGTGGAAATATTCTTGGAGATGAACCGGTTATCGTCGTGGCAAATGACTTAGCTCCAAGTGAAACAGTACAGATGGATAAAGAAAAATTACTTGCATTTGTTACGGAAGAGGGTTCGTCTAATTCTCACACAGCAATCCTTGCCAGAACTATGAATATTCCTGCACTTATCGGAATCAGGATTGATAAGGAATGGAATGGTAAGATGGCGGTTGTAGACGGATATAATGGAGAACTTATCCTTGAACCTGATGAAGCTACAATCGGGGCTATGAAAGAAAGACAGGAAAAAATTGCCAAAGACAGAGAGATGTTACAGACTCTTAAAGGCAAAGAAGATGTGACACTTGATGGAAAACATATTAAATTATATGCGAATATCGGAAGTGTGGCAGACGTGGCAAATGTACTTAAAAATGATGCAAATGGAATAGGACTTTTCAGAAGTGAATTCTTATATCTTGAAAATGATACATTTCCAACAGAGAACGAACAGTTCCAGGCTTATAAAACTGTTGCTGAGAATATGGCAGGCAAGAAAGTTGTTATCCGTACATTAGACATTGGTGCTGACAAGCAGGTAGATTATTTTGGACTTGATAAAGAGGATAATCCTGCAATGGGTTATCGTGCCATAAGAATATGCCTGAAGCAGCAGGATATTTTCAAGACACAGTTAAGAGCATTATTAAGAGCCAGTGCATTTGGAAATATTTCGATAATGTTTCCTATGATAATATCAGTAAATGAAGTTAGACAGATTAAGGCAATCGTAGCTGAGGTTAAGGAAGAACTTATAAGTCAGGGCATTACAGTGGGTGATGTGGAGTTAGGTATAATGATAGAGACACCTGCTGCCGTAATGATAAGTGATTTGCTTGCGAAAGAGGTAGATTTCTTCAGTATTGGAACAAATGATTTAACACAATATACACTTGCAATTGACAGACAGAATTCGAAGCTTGATGACATCTATGATTCACACCACGAAGCAATACTAAGAATGATTAGAATGGTTGTGGAGAATGGACACAAGAACAATTGCTGGGTAGGAATCTGTGGCGAATTAGGTGCAGATACAACACTTACGGAAGAATTTATTAAGATGGGAATTGATGAATTATCGGTATCACCTACATTTGTACTTCCTATAAGAAAAATAATAAGAGAAACGAAAGTGGCAGATTAGTCAGAGATTTCATAAAATATTTAGATATTATTTGATATAAAAATGTTGTCTTATTCATAAAGTAATGATATAATATAGCGAATTAGGGTCGATGTACCCTAATTCGTTTTGTGTGTTAAATAAAATTTTACATATATCATATTATTAGGTAAGGTGACATTATGAAGAAACTTATTTTAGTGACAAGTCCACCAGCTTGTGGAAAAACATTTGTATCAATGAAGTTAGCAGAAGCTTTAAGTCATGTTGTATATCTTGATAAAGATACACTTATCTGTCTTAGTAAGCAGATTTTCAAGGTAGCTAACCAGCCATATAACAGAAGCAGTGATTTCTTTAATGCAGAAATCAGAGATTATGAATATGAAGCTATTATGGCTCTTGCAATGGAAGCATTAACATATGAAGATACAGTATTAATAAATGCACCATTTACAAGTGAAATCAGAGATGATGAGTACATAAAAGGACTTAAAGAAGAGCTTAAGAAGAAAGGTGCTAAATTAGTTGTTGTCTGGGTTAGAACAGATCCTGAAGTATGCCATCAGAGAATGATTGACAGAGCATCAGACAGAGATACATGGAAGTTGACACATTGGCATGAATATATTAAAAATGTGAACTTTACAATACCAACTAATCTTGAAGACCCTAATGAACCTGGAACATTATTAATATTTAATAATTCATCAGAAGAAGAGTTTGATAAGAGTCTTAAAGAGATTACAGCAAAAATAGAAGAAGCATAACAAAAGTTTATGCTTCTTCTTTTTATATATCAAGTAATTTATTAATCGCAGATTGCAGTTCAGGCATACTGCGGTATTTTTTTATTAATCTTTTCTCAGCAGTCGTTAATATTATAGGCTCTGTATCAGGGGTTTTATATCCAAATGTCCCAAGGATATTTTCTATTCCATAAATTTTACAGAGAAATAACAGCGTATCAGCATCGGGCTGTGTAGTTCCATTCTCCCAACCATATATAGTCTTAACTGCAACATTTATATCATTTTCGGCAAGCGATTCAGCTACATCACTCACAGACATATTTCTTAATTTTCTATAATATCTCAACATTAAACCGATTTTTGGATTCTTCATATTATATACTGTAAACCTTTCATTCAAATAAAGCTTCTTAAGGTATAATAATCCAGCTTTTTGGTGGTGTCAATGAAATGTATTGTCGAAAAAGAAAATATTTATTGAAATTCTATCTAAACAAGAATATAATAAGAAAAAGATAAGAAAAATTCTTTAAAACAAAGAAATGAAAAGGAAATTCTGCCTATGTCTGATAAGAGTGTAACTAAACATATATATGAATACATAGTTAATAACAATATTTCATTAAGCCAGATAAATGAATATACAGGCATATCAGTAGATGAAATCATAAGTGAGGGCAGAAAGCTGAATGCTACAGAGCTGCTTAGTCTGTGTGAATATCTGAACATACAGCCGAACAGATTTGTGGATACAGGTAATCCTGAACGGAGGTTAAAGTGATTAAATACTGGTGTATAAAAGATAATATAGAGGCTAAGGAAAGTATATGTAATATTTGTGGAGAGAGAACAGAAGTACAGTCTGTAATCTATTGGTGTGATGAGTGTAATGTTCCTGTTTATGAAGATAAATGTCCTATATGTGGCAGTCATTTGAGGAGACTTACTTCTGATGTAAGACCGGTATTTCCGGAGGAGAGATTATTAATTGAGATAGCCCTTGGGAAGCCGTTTGCTTATATAAAATCATCTGTATGGAATGGAACGGGTAATAATTATTATGCAGATGGTAAGCGAATAAATGTATCTGTTAAAAAACTTATGGAGCTTGATGATAATTATGTGAGAAATGAATATAATCGTTTGTCAGTTGATAATACATATGAATATTTTAATAAAATTATAGCAAAGTTCATACGTGCAAATGAGGACAGATATAACTATATAACTAAAGAAGCAATGTCATATATCCGCGATAAAGCAGCGGGTTATGATCTGAACGAGATGTTTGTATCTTTCAGTGGAGGTAAAGATTCTACAGTAACATCAGATTTGGTAATGAAAGCACTTAGTACGCCGAGAATTCTGCATATTTTCGGTGATACGACGTTAGAATTTCCGGAGACGATGAAATATGTGGAGGAATTTAAGAAAGAACACCCTAAGACACCACTTATTTCTTCGAGAAATAAGGATAAAAATTTCAAAGAATTGTGTAAGCAGATAGGACCTCCAAGCAGGGTAATGAGATGGTGCTGCACGATATTTAAGACGGGAGCAATCTCTAGAAAGATAGATATGCTCTTTAAGAATAAGAAGAGAATACTGACATTTTATGGGATAAGGCGAAGCGAATCGGCAAGCAGAAGTAAATATGACAGAGATTCAGACAGTCCAAAGATTGCGAAGCAGAGGACAGTTTCGCCTATAATTGACTGGTTTGATTTCGATGTATGGCTGTATATGCTTACAGCAAAGGTGAATTTTAACAATGCATACCGCTTAGGCTATGCAAGGGTCGGCTGCTGGTGCTGTCCTAATAATAGTGACTGGTCAGGCTTCTTATCTAAGATTCATATGCCTGGGCAGTATTTTCATTTTAGAGATATGCTGATTGAATTTGCCAGGGATATCGGTAAGAAAGATGCAGAGGTATATATAGATACCGGTAAATGGAAAGCGAGACAGGGTGGAAATGGCATAGAGTATGCCAAGACTTCGGTTGTCTCATTTGCACCCTGCGCATTGGAAGAGAATGCATTTAACTATGAATTACAGAAGAATATAACGGAAGAATTTTTTGAATTATTCAAGCCATTTGGCGAGCTTAATTACGAGATGGGTAATAAGAGGCTTGGAGAAGTCTATGTACTCGACCATAATGGAAATGTATTACTTAGAATTCAGGGAAGAGTCGGAAGTAACCAGTTAAAGGTAATTATCGTCAATCATCGTATTGCAGGTTCTAGAAATATTAAGAATGCAGAAGAGAAGATAAAGTGTCAGATAACGAAATATCAGATGTGTATGGCGTGCCTTGCATGTGAGGCAGTATGCCGTCATGATGCGATTAAGATTAGTCAGGATAAGGACGGAAGAATTAATTATAGAATCGATGATAACAGGTGTAAGCATTGTGGCGAATGTGTAGGTCACTTTGTGGGTGGCTGTTATATGAGAAAAGTATTAGCGATTAAGAGGTAGTGTGAAAAATATGAAATACAAGTTAAAAGGTCATGAATCATTTATGCCTAGAGAGGGCTGGCTTAGTAAAGCACTCAGATTAATAGAGGCTGAACCTAAAATGTTTTCATTAAACTATGGTGCAGATACGCTTGGCGTGGGTGCTAATATGGCAAAGGCAGTTAAATACTGGGCACTTGCTTCAGATTTGATAGAAGAAGATGTGAAATACAGTTATAAAAGGTCAGCCTTAGGTGAATGTATATATGAAAATGACAGATATATTGAGGATATATTTACCTTATGGATATTACATATAAATATTGTAAGTAATTTTGAGAAAGCGACTATATGGAATCTGTTCTTTAATGCAGGCAATCTCGAAGAATTTACTAAAGAGGACATGATAAGAATTATGTCTAATAATCTTGCAAATGTTATCGGAACAGATGAATTCTCTGAGAAATCATTAGCAGATGACTGTACCGGAATACTTAATATGTATTCTAAGGCAAGACAGAAGAATTACGATCCGGAAGAGAATACGATAAGCCCTTTTACAAGACTCAGATTAATTACTAAGAATAATCTTAAGTATAAAAAGGCTGTACCGGACAGAGATAAACTTGATGAAAAAGTTGTTCTATTCGTACTTAACAGAATGATAAACAGTAAAGATGACAGAAGTATTAATATCAGTGATTCGACTTATGGCAATAATGGTTTAAAGGCACTACTTAATCTTAAGATAAATGATGTGTATGAATATCTGGATAAATTAGCAGAGGAAGGATACATTATCTTAAACAGAACCGCAGGACTTGATATGATTTATCTTACTAAAGAGATGTCAGATACAGACATTCTAAATGAATATTACAACGGTTAGGAGAATTTAATGAGCGAGTTACAAAGTATCATAAAGATAGATAATAATTTTCAGAAATCTATTAATCTTCAGTTAGATATTGGAAATGAGGATAAGGTAGGTAAGTATATAGCTACTGAATCTTCTATGCTAATTGAGAATGATTACATTAATTCAATAAAGAATAAACACACTGGAAGAGCTACGATAATTGTCGGACCTTATGGAAAGGGTAAGTCACATTTATTATTAGATTTGATATCTAAACTTTCACATACTGACAGACCATTTCTTCCTGTTATCATTTCTCCTGGCGAATCATTACAGATTTCCTTTAAAATTGCGTTAAATCGGGCTTTAGAAAGAGCAGGTATTAAGGACATAGTTGTCGATTCGCATTATGAAGAAGCTATTAAGGTTATATTAAAATGGAAGAAAGAATATAAGGATACATATGAGAAATTCAAGGAACTTATAGATACTGATGAGAAAGCCTTCTGTTTTAATCTTAGAGGCTGCAGGGAGAAAACACTTAATGAGTTCAAGAAAATATATGCAATTCTGACTTCGGGTAATGAATTTAATCCGTTAATTCAGGAGGATGTCGTAACTATATACAGGGAAATAGCTGATAAATTGTGTAAAGACTACAATTATTCAGGTATTTTTATTGTATTTGATGAGTTCAGTAAATTTATCGAGGGACATTTAGTCGATGGCTTTGCAAATGATATGAAGTTATTGCAGGATATGTGCGAGCTTGCTAACAGGTCAGATGAAAGCCAGATACATATTACATTTGTGGCACATAAGAGCATAAAAGAATATGGCAACAGAATAGATAAGAGCGTAATCAATGAATTCAGGGGAGTTGAGGGCAGATTAAGAGAGATACGGTATGTGGTGTCCTCAAGAAATAATTACGAAGTCATTTCAAAAGTTATATGTAAAGATGAAAAAGAATTAGATAAATATTTACATTCACGAAGTGACTATGAATTATACGAAGATATTCTTGATAAGACATTTGAGATGAAGATATTTTCAAATATATTTGATAAGGATAAATTTAATGAGATTATGGGTGTCGGCTGCTATCCGCTTACGCCTTTATCAGTATGGCTTCTTAGCAGTATAAGTGAAAAGGTTGCACAGAATGAGAGAAGTATATTCACATTCCTATCCGGAAATGAGGGACATTCATTAACAGATATCATTAATACCAATGATAATATCAAAATGTTTATTGGTGCTGATGCAATCTATGATTATTTTGAAAATATATTTATGAATGAACACGATAATCAGAAGATTCATAATGAATGGCTAAGGGCAGATTATGCCCTGCACCAGACAGAAGATTTACTTGAGAAGCAGGTAATAAAGACCATTGCATTATTAGAAATGTGCAGCGGTAATGATGATGTAAGCGTAAATGATAACGCAATAAGACTCTCACTTGGAATAAGTAACGCATTACTTGAACAGGCAGTAAGCAGCCTGAAAACTAAGAATATAATTGTCTGGAGAAACAGAACTAATTCGTATAATTTCAAGATTAATATCGGAATTGATTTAGAAAATGAGATAAAGAATATTGCTTATTCAAAATATGATAATGTGGACGAATGCCTTGTAATAAGCAGGATTATGGAAGAAGAATATGCACTTCCTAAGAAATATAATATGGAATATACGATGACAAGATATTTTTCATATGAATTTATGACAGAAGATACATTTATGAAGATTAGCAATTCTGAGTATCTATTCAAGGACAGATTCTCTGACGGCAAAATCATTATGATTATTTCTGATAAAATTGCAGATGTTACCAAGGTACAGGAAAAGGTTAAGGAACTAGCGGATAAAAGAATCGTTGTATTATGCTCAAAATATGCATTTACAGGCTATAGCTATATTAAGAAATATATGGCTGCGAGGGAGTTATCAGGTGATAATGAATTTACTGAAAGTAATAAGGCATTAGTACAGGAATTAGAATTGTATATCCAGGATTTAGTCTATGAGATAAATGAAATAGTGAAATATAACTTTATGCCCGAATATAGGAGGTCAGTTATAGTAACAGACACTTCGTTAGAAAATGTTGCAGATGTATATTCAGAGGTGGGATTTAACAGACTCTTAAGTAAGATATGCAGCACTTACTATAAGAATGCACCTAAAATCAATAATGAGATGATTAATAAAAACACACTTTCCGTTCCAATAAGGAAAGCAAGAATTAAGATAATCGATGAAATTCTCACAAATGGAGATGTTACTAAATACGAAACAGGGACAAGTCCTGAAGCGACTATATACAGGGCCGTTAAAAAAGGAATTAATGATAACGGAACAATATGCATGTATGGCATAATCGGTGCATTTGTAAGAAAATGCAATGGTAATAAAGTAAGCTTTGGAGAATTATTTGACATGCTGCAAGGTGAAAATATCGGTGCAAGAAAGGGAGTTATACCTATCTATATTGCTAATGAAATAAGCAGTATTAAAAGATCAGTTGTTATCTATTACCATGATAAAGAGGTATCTTTTAATGGAACAACATTAAATAATATCTGTGATAAGCCTTATGAATACAGCATGTTGATAGAGAGTGGATGGTATGAGAAAGAAGAATATGGCAAACGTTTATATTATATATTTGGCGGTAATATAGAGAAGTATTCTGAAGCGGGATATGACAAAATGAATATAACTATGCAGCTTATTCAGAAATGGGTAAGAGGCTTACCACAATATACACTTGTAAGTAAATATTCTGATAAGAAACTCAATAAGTTCATTAAATCTTTAAAAAGAGTAGACATTAATCCGAGAGATTATCTATTAGAAGAGCTTCCGGATATTCTCGGAGCAAATGGAGATTTCTCATATAAAGAATTAGTAGAGGATATAAGAAGTATGAAGCGTGAACTTGAGAACTTCATTGATAAGAAGTATAAGCAGCTTGAAACGGCTACTAAGGAATTGTTTGGTGGTGCTAAAAGGGATGATTTATACAGAGTGCTTATGAACTGGAATGATTCAGTAGAGAAAAAGGTGTCAAGTTCAGTAGTAAGCCAGAGTCTTAATCAGTTTATTATGCTGCTTAATTCGCTGAATACACACAATAATAAAGTAATTATTTCAGAGATTTCACATAATCTTATCGGTATGTATGTAGAGAACTGGGACGATAGCTGCGAGGACAGATACATAACAGCATTAAAGGAAGTAATTGAAGAAGCCTCTGGAATAAATGATATTTCAGAAAATACTGACGGAAAGCAGAAGATAGTATTTACCGATTCTAATGGAAATATTGTGGAGAAATATTATAACAAACCTGAAGATGACGGTGTTGGTGATTATCTTATTAATGCGGTCGAATCTACAATTAATGAATTTGGTGATTCACTAGAAATGAATGAGAAAGTTTCTGCGATGATAAAGATATTAGAGCAGATGTTGAAGTAAAGGAAGTGCTAAAAAATGATTTACCTAGATAATGCCGCAACTACATATCCAAAACCAGAGAAAGTCTATGAGATAATGGACAGAACTAATCGTAATTGTGCTTTTAATACGGGCAGAGGTTCATATAAGATTGCAAGGGAATTAAACAATCTGATTGAGAATACAAGAGATAAAATAGTTAATCTGGTATACGGAGATTGTCATAATGTTGTATTTACTCCCTCGGTAACGATTGCGATAAATCAGATTATAAATGGATTAGAGGCTGTTAATTCTAAAAATGATGCAGTTGTATATGTATCACCATATGAACACAATGCAGTTGCAAGAACGCTGGCTTTACTTAAGGATAAAAGGGAAAGCATAAACAGGGGATTAATAATACGTGAACTTCCAATTAATCCTGAGACATTAGAGATTGATTTAGATAAGGTAAAATATGATTTTGCAATGGAACCTCCGACTTTAATATGCTGCAATCATATAAGTAATGTTACAGGATATATTTTACCGGTACAGAGTATCTTTGAGTATGGTACAGAATATGGCTCGATTAATATATTAGATGCTTCGCAATCATTAGGGCTTGTGAATGTCATTACAGATAGAGCAAATAGCCATTTTATAAATGCTGATTTCATAGCATTTGCAGGGCATAAAAGTCTGTATGGTCCATTTGGGGCTGCAGGCTTTATAACCAATAATAAATATAAACTAGCACCATACATAGCAGGTGGAACTGGAAGCAACTCACTTAATCTTAATATGCCGGAGGAGATAACTGTCGGTCAGGAGCCTGGAAGTCACAATATCGTAGCCATAGCAGGACTGAATGCGGCACTGGATAATATAGAGCGAACTATGGTAGATGAAGTGTACGAATACGAGAAAGAACTGACGGACAAACTTATAGACGGATTAAAGAAAAATAAGAATATAAAATTGTATCTTCCTGAAAATATGTATAATCATATCTCGATTGTCTCCTTCAATGTAAAAGGCTATAAGGCTGATGAGGTCGGAAGAATCTTAGATGAAGATTTCGATATTGCATTAAGGACAGGTTATCACTGCGCGCCATATATACATAAGTGGCTTCATAGTGAAGAATATGCGGGTACAGTAAGAGCGAGTATCGGAAGATATACAACAGAAGAAGATATTGAAAGTCTTATAGAGGCATTAGAGGAATTATAGAAAATATAGTGTAGAAACGATAGAGAATGTAGATTAGGAGGTACGAAGATGTTCAAAGATATGAAATGCAAGCGTATGTATCGTTCAGATATGAATGATAATGTAGCTTTAGATTTTTTAGTTCCACTTTTAGAAAATGCAAAGCTATACAGACGTGCAGTTGGATATTTCTCAACTACTTCATTAGAAATGTTATCTGTGGGTTTAGCTGCTATGGAGAAAAATGGTGGGAAAATAGAAGTTATATGTTCTCCAAAATTAAGTAAAGAGGATATAGAAGCTATTAATTTAGGATATAAAACAAAGGAAAAGGCATTTGTAGAAGCACTTGATGTATCGCTTACTAATCCAATAGACGAGTTTGCAAAGGAAAGACTTAATATAGTAGCTACTTTAGTGGCAAACGGTGTATTGAATTTCAAAATTGCATTTATGGAAGATGATAATGGAATTAATATTTATCATGAGAAATTTGGTATAGCTTATGATGAAGCAGGAAATCGAATAGCTTTTTCAGGTTCAATGAATGATTCAGAAAATGGTTTTGAAAATAACTTTGAATTAATTACTGTATTTTCAGATTGCAATTCTGCTGAGCAAAAAGAATATGTAGATGAAATGGAAAGTAATTTCAAAAGACTATTAGAAGATAATACAAGTAAGTTAAAGGTAATACCATTTCCTAAGATTATTATAGATAAATTACTGACTTACAGGAATGGAGATATAGATTATAAAATTGATGAAAAACAGTTTGGAAGCAGAGTTAATACATTAAAGAAAAATGCATTTATTAAGATACCTGATACGATTAAATTGTTAGATTACCAGAGAGAGGCAATTATTAATTGGAAAAAGCAGGGCTTTACAGGAATATATGATATGGCAACAGGTACAGGAAAGACTATTACGGCATTGGGAAGCATAGAGTATCTGGCAACTGAATTAGACAATAACGTTGCTGTATACATTATTTGTCCATATATACATCTGATAACTCAATGGGAGGAAGATTTAGTTAAGTGGGGGACGAATCCTATATTAGCTTACGGGCAATCAAAGGATAAAGAATGGTATAAACATTTAATTGATGCCAATAAAAGATTCAAATTGTTAAAAAAACCATATATCTGTATTACTACAAATGATACTTTTAAAAGTGAAAAATTTCAGAACATTTTCAAGAACTTTACATGTGATGAAAACATATTATTAGTTGTAGATGAAGCACATAATGTTGGTTCGAAAGGTATGGTGGAATGTCTTAATGAAAATATTAAATATCGTCTGGCTCTATCAGCAACTATAGAAAGGCATAGAGATAAATCAGGGACAGATGCCATATTTAGATATTTTAAAGACAGGTGTATTGAATATCCGTTAGAACGAGCTATTGAAGAAGGTAATTTATGCCAGTATGAATATCATATAATTTATTCATTTCTATCTGATGAGGAATTAAGTGAATATATAAGAATTACTAAGGAAATGAGTAAATGTTATGTAAATAAAAATGGTAAAAGGAAACTAAATGAAGTAGGTAAACTAAAAGCATTTCAACGAAGAAGAATTATTGCAGGTGCAAAAGATAAAATAGGACTTCTAAAAAAATATATGGAAAAATATCGTGATGATTCACATATTCTGGTATATTGCGGAGCAACAAAAGTAATAGACGAAAATACAGATGAAGAAGAAAAGCAAATATTATTAGTTAATAAAATGATAGAAGACGAATTAGGAATGAGTGTACATAAATTTACGGCTGATGAAGACATATATGAAAGAGAAACTATAAAGCAATGTTTTGACAGAGGAATGTATCAGGTTTTAACTGCAATCAGATGTCTTGATGAGGGCGTAAATATTCCTAATATTCAGAAGGCTTTTATTCTGGCAAGTAGTCAGAATCCGAAAGAATTTATTCAAAGGCGAGGACGACTTCTAAGGAAAGCAAAAGGAAAAAATATTGCAATAATATATGATTTTATTACATTGCCAAGACCATTTTCGATGATTCATAGTGACAATTATGAAGAAGATAAAGGGATTATTATAGGTGAAATGTTAAGAATTCAGGAGTTCACAAAATCTGCAATAAATAAAAGAGAAGGCTTTGATGCGATAGATACAATACAGGAAGCCTATAATATATATCTTGATTTAGATGAAGAAATGGAAAGATTAAAGGAGGAAGATACAGATGAATGAGAACAACGTAGATAAGGAAAAATTAGATTATTTATTCAACCTGATTAGAATGTATGAGGGTAATAATCTTCGAACTAATAAGTATGATGATGATGCTATGATAAAAATTATAGAAAAAGAGATTAGAAAAATAGTTGATAAGGAGGAACAGCAGCATGAAATTTAAGAGAATTAAGATAAACAATTTTATGAGATATAAAGGTGAACATGAGATAGAATTCTCTTGTGATGATGAGAAAAATGTAACGGTCATTATGGGTGAGAATACATTTGGTAAAACTACATTAGCACAGGCGTTTCGCTGGGGACTTTATGGAGAGATAATCGATACAAAATATGGTACGCAGAGAAATACAATACTCTTAAATAAAGATGTATTAGCAGGACTTGGAAGTATCGATGATGCATCGGTATCAGTTGAACTGGAAATTATAGATGAAGATATGTCATATATTTTCAGAAGAGAAGCAAAATATGCAAGAAAATTTCCAAGTATGACATCTAAATTAGTTGAAGAAAAGCTATGGTTCAAAAGTAAAGAAAAAGATGGAAGATGGAGTGACTGGAAAGATAATGACAGCTCTAAAAGTGAAGAAAAAGGTAAGGCAGAAGATACGATAAAACTTTTATTTCCAAAAGATTTATCAGCATATTTCTTCTTTGATGGTGAAAAATGGAGTGATGAAAAGACAACTAATAATGAACTAAAGAAGTCTATAAGCTCATTAATGGGAATAACTCCGTTAGTAAAAATGAAAGAGCAATTATTAAATGACAGGTCTAAATGTCTTATAAGACAATTGAAAAAAAGAATAAGTGGAAGCAGTACTAAATTTAATGATATAAAAAGACAAATAGAAGAACAGGAAACTCTTATAGAAAAATGGTCAAAAGAGAAGGAAGAACAAGAAGAAGATTACAAAGAATTTAGAGAAAAAGTTAATAGAGCAGAAGAAATTCTTAATTCAAATAAGAAGATAGAAGAGGAACAAAGAAGATATGAGCAAGTAGAAAAAACAGCTAATAAAAGTGAAGAGATTATAAAATCAAATTATGCGGATATCATTAAAGAATTCAGTAAAGATGGCTATAAATATTTTGCAATGTCAATGTTAAGTGATATTAATGATATTCTTGAAAACGAGGAAGATAAAAAGGATGACATTAATACAATTCCTGATATAACAACTGATACAATTGACTATCTGATTGAGAATAAAAAGTGTATATGTGGTAATGAGATTACGGAAAAAGAAATTGAGACTTTGAATGCGTTAAGAAATAAAATTACCGGGAATGTTAATTCTACAAAAATTAATTCATACAAGACTGTATTAGAAATGTGGAAAAATAATATTTCTGATTTTGCAAAAGATATTGCAGATAAGGCAGGATATATAGAAGGGAATATTGCAGAGTTAGATAATGAGAAAAAGGAAATGGCAGACTTAAAGGAAAGAATTGATACGAAGATTAATTTTAAAGATGAGCGAAGAAGAATGGAAGCCAACAAGAGGAGAATGACTGATGCCTCTAATGAAATAGCAAGGCGTGAGAGAAATATTGAAAGTGCAAGGTTGAGATTAAAAGGATTAGAGCAGGAAGAGAAGAAAGAAACGGCTAATACATTGGAAAATCGTAGAATACAACGAATGATAGATTATGCAGAGGCTCTATATGATGAAGTGACTGACATTTTGAAAAAACGCGAAGAACCATTAGTTGGCGAATTAAATGCAATTATTAAGCAGAAATTCGAAGAGATGTTTAATGAGAAAGAGAAATATGCACAGATGGAAGATGATTATAAATTACATTTATATTATCATAAGCTTGGAAATGACGGAATGAAGATAGAAGAGTTAAATCTGTCAGAGGGCGAGATAATAGCACGTAATTTTGTCTTTATAGTAAGTATATTAGAACTGGCTCAGAAAAAGAAGAAAGAAGATAATGAGACTCTTAAACAAAGCGATGTATTAAATCTTCCATTAGTCTTAGATGGACCTTTTTCAAAACTTAGTGATAAAAATATTGGTTTGGTAGCAGGTGTTCTGCCAGAAGCGGCAGAGCAGGTAATAATATTTATGCTTGATAAAGACTGGGCAGCATCGGGACTTGAAAAATATACATTACCTGATTATAAATATGAGGTTGAAAAAGAACCGGAAGAAAACAGTGCAAGAATTGTGAGAAAGTAGGTGTGATAAATGAATGAAAATATAAAGCTTCAATATTTTAATAGTGATGTAAAAATAAGTGGAAAACATGCAGCTTATTTAGATGAATTATGGAAACAGAATAATATCCAGGAATCATATATAAGAACACTATATGAATTGTATCCATTAGCCGCAGTAATAGGATTAAAACTAAAGAAAAGGGTTGAAGAGGATAAAGGTGATGTCAGAAATATTCAATTGACACAGTTAAATAATGTGAGACATGATTTATTACATATAATGAAAATGGTATTATTACTTGATGATTCTACAGAACTTACAAAGGAAGAAAGAATCGAAAGAGCTTTTAGTGGGCCAAAGACAGTAGAAGAAGCACAGGAGAATATGGATTTATTTAATTCGTATGTAAGAGGTGGTATAGAGTATCTTCACGAGGAGTTGGTCGAAAGACCTGTATTAGGTGAAGATGAATACACAGATGCAAGATTGGCGAATATAGTTGCATTGATTAATAATAGTGATTTTAATGATTAGAATATTAAATAAATGTGGTTGTTGCTCTAACGGTTATTAATCGTTAAGGCACAACCACATTTTTGTTGTTAATATAATTAATAAATTTGTGTTATAACTCTAATTTTAATTTATTGCTCAGATTTTTGCATAGATTTGGCTGCATTAATCAGAACCTTTTGGTTTCCGGTATCGCAATTTCTGAAATATCTGAGTAATAATTCTTCATCTTCAGTAGTTTCTTTGGAGTAGTCCGTTCCTAAAAGTTCATCGGCAGATATTTCGAGATATCGTACTAATTCAATTACTTTTTCTAGAGAGGGAAGCTTTCCTTTCTTCCAATCTGTAAGAGTTGAGTTAGAAATACTGGTATTTTTTGATAACTGATATGCTGTTAAATTCTTTAATTTCAATTGTTTTTCGAGGTTTTTATAAAATTCCATGACATCTCCATTATGTATTACAAAATATTACGAAATGACGAAATAAAACTCTTGACAATTACGAAATATCGTAATACAATATTGCTATAATATTTAAGTATATGAATATTGTAATAAAAAATACAAAAAAGCTATTATATTATAGCACATTTTCGGCTTTTTTTGGAAATATTTTATTGCATTATAAGCGCATATACAAAAAAGATTAAAGAATTATATATACGAGAAAGGGAGAAAAATGGCTTTAATTAAATGTACAGAGTGTGGAAAAGAATATTCAGGCAATGCAGATAGTTGTCCAAATTGTGGAAATCCAAACCCTGATAAAAAAGATGCAAAAAATGTAATTGTAGTTGAGAAAACAAAAGGTGTATGGTCAGCAGGCAGATTGACAATAGGAATAATATCAATATTGTTATTTGTATTTATATCATTTCAGTCTTGTGCTGTAGGATTAAGTAATTCTCTTGAAGAAAATGGAGAATCAACAGGTTCAATAGGATTGTTTGTTGCGATATGTGTATTAGTAGCTGGAATTGTAGGAATATGTACTAGAAATTCAAAAAGTAAAGTTGGAGCAATTATAACAACTGTATTTTATTGGCTTGGAGCTATATTAACTATCGGAACAGGTGATACATATGGCGATTTACCAATATGGGGAGTAATTTCATTCATTTTCGGCTTAGTATTTTTAATAGCAGCGATAAAAACAAAGAAAGAAAAATAATAAATATAATTATAATATAGCATATAACATAAGGTCACAAAATGATGTTTTTGTGACCTTTTTTTGTTGGAAGATTTAGTGTTACATTATTAAAAATTAAAAGTAAATTTTATATAAAAAAATTTGATAAGAAATCTTAAGTATGAGCTTGAATTAATGAATATTATAAAATTAAATTATATATTAATTAATGATAAATTTTCATCTTCATTTCCATTGAAAAAATATTTCAAAAAGAGTATTATTAGTATGGTATTTGTGTCGCAGACACCACAAATATGTAATCAGAGAAACCGAAACAGTATGGTATTATATTGTGATTTCTTCAATATTCAATATCAAGTGTCTGTGGAATGGAGAGATATTATGTCATTAAAGATGAACCCAAACATTAAAGTAATAGGAAGAAACGATCCATGTCCTTGTGGAAGTGGTAAAAAATATAAATATTGTCATCAGATAATAGATGAGAAGATGTTACAATATAGAAGAAAAGGCTGTATAGTTCCAAGTAAAAGATTATTAAAGACAAAAGCTGATATAGAGGGAATAAAAGAAAGTGCCAAAATAAACATAGCTGTTCTTGATTATGTGGCAGAAAATATTGAAATAGGAATGAGTACAGAAGAGATAAATATGCTTGTTCATAGCAAAACACTTGAAATGGGTGGAATACCCGCACCACTTAATTATGAGGGATTTCCTAAGAGTGTATGTACATCTATTAATGACCAGGTATGTCATGGAATACCATCACCTCACGATATTTTGAAAGACGGAGATATCATAAATGTAGATGTTTCTACAATATACAATGGATATTTCTCAGATTCATCAAGAATGTTCTGCATAGGAAATGTAAGCGAGGAGAACAGAAAACTTGTAGAAGTTACAAAGAAAGCTGTTGAGATAGGACTTGAACAGGTTAAACCATGGAATTTCCTTGGAGATATGGGACAGGCAATAAATGATTATGTCAAATCAAATGGTTACTCTGTTGTAGAAGAAATCGGTGGCCATGGAGTCGGACTTGAATTCCACGAAGAGCCATTTGTAAGCTATGTTACGAAGAAAGGAACAGAGATGCTTATGGTTCCGGGAATGATGTTCACAATTGAGCCAATGGTTAATATGGGAAGAGCAAATGTATTCGTAGATGATAATAATGGCTGGACAGTTTACACTGAGGATAAGAAACCATCTGCACAGTGGGAGATTCAGGTATTAGTTACAGAAGATGGTCATGAGGTCATTTCGTATTAAATTAAAACTTTTGAGAAAAATTGATTTGTAACCGCTTTAGCTTTCTATGATATTTCCTGTTAAACAGACAGGAGGTATCACACTAAGCTTTGGTGGTTATTATTTTTATTGGAATTTTATGTGAGAAAAAAATTTCATTATAAAAAATAAAATTCATTATAAAAAAATAAAATTACAAAAGTCACTTGCATATGAAAAGTCAAGGTTTTATAATGTAAAACTAATTAGAACTAAAATGAAAATAGGTAAAAAAGGAGAAATAAATGCTAGAGTTAACGAACATAACAAAAGACTATGTGTCTGGCGATACGACAGTTAAGGCACTTAAAGGTGTCTCAATCAAGTTCAGAAAAAATGAATTTGTGTCGATACTCGGTCAGTCCGGTTGTGGTAAGACAACATTGTTAAATATTATTGGTGGATTAGACAGATATACAGATGGTGATTTATCTATAGATGATATTTCTACTAAGAAATATAAGGATAAAGACTGGGACACATATCGTAATAACAGAATAGGTTTTGTATTCCAGAGTTATAATCTTATTCCTCACCAGACAGTTTTATCTAATGTAGAGCTGGCACTTACATTATCAGGTGTATCGAAGAGTGAGAGAAGAAAACGTGCAATTGAGGTATTAGAAAAGGTTGGACTTGGTGACCAGATACACAAGAAACCTAATCAGATGTCAGGTGGACAGATGCAGAGAGTTGCTATTGCAAGAGCATTAGTAAATAATCCTGATATTCTCCTCGCAGATGAGCCTACAGGTGCACTTGATTCGGCTACAAGTATTCAGATTATGAATATACTTAAAGACATTTCCAAGGATAAATTAATCATTATGGTTACACATAATCCGGAACTTGCAGATAAATATTCATCAAGAATAATCCGTTTACTTGATGGTAAGGTGGTAGATGATACTAATCCTTATAATGGTGAAGAGAGTGAAGATGATAAGGCAACAGATAAGCAGGCAGCTAAGAATAATAAATCAGATGAAAAAGTCAAGAAAGCTAAGAAACAAAAGACAAGTATGTCATTTATAACAGCGCTTTCATTAAGTCTTAATAACCTTATGACTAAGAAAGCCAGAACGATATTAACAGCATTTGCAGGAAGTATCGGTATCATAGGAATTGCACTTATCCTGTCACTTTCACATGGTATGCGTTCATATATTCATAGAGTTGAGCAGGATACACTTTCAGGTTATCCATTGACGATTCAGAAGACAGCAGTTGATTACAGTTTGTTCTTAGGTCTTGGCGAAGAGAAGAAGATAGAAGATAAACAGCCGGGAAGAGTATATTCTAACAGTATGATGTCTGATATGATTAACAAGATGTTGACTTCAGTTACCGTAAATGATTTAAAGAGTTTTATGTCATATATCGAAAGTGATGAATCAGGCATTAAAGATTTAACGAATGATATTCAGTATTCATATGATGTGGACTTAAATATTTATAAGGCAGATACATCAAAAGGAATATTTAAGGTTAATCCAAGTACAGTATTCGAAAGTCTTGGAATGGACCAGATGACACAGGGCGGCAGTATGTCAATGATGGGAAGTACAGATGCATGGTCAGAAATGATTGATAATGAAGAATTAATCAAGTCACAGTATGATATTTTAAAGGGAAGACTTCCACAGGAATATAATGAAGTTGTCTTAGTAGTAGATAAGGATGATATGATTTCGGAGTATTCTTTATATGCACTTGGTCTTATAGATATCAGCCAGTTACAGAAAGTATTTGCACAGATGCAGATGGGTAATGTTCCGGAAGAGAATCTGAATGACGAACAGGTAAGTTTTACTTATGATGAATTATTAAATCAGTCATTTAAACTTGTGGTAAATACAGACGTTTATGTTAAAGATGGCAGCGGATATAGAGATATGAGTTCTGATGAAGAATTTATGAAACAGTTATTAGCTAATTCCGTAGACATTAAGATAGTTGGTATCTTAAAACCAAATGAAGACGCAAGTAATGCATCAATCACTACAAATGTTGCTTATACGAATAAATTAACTCAGTACCTTATAAATGCAGTTAATGACAGTGACATTGTTAAAGAACAGTTAGCAAATCCTACAGTTGATGTATTTACAGGAGAACCATTTGCAGAGAACAGTTATGAAGCTAATTTAACTAAGCTTGGTGTTGCTAATCTGGAAGACCCTGCATCAATTAATATTTATCCTAAAGATTTCAAATCTAAAGAGAAAATAGTTGATATTATAGATGAATATAATGCCAAGTTAAAGGCAGAGGGTAAAGAAGAAATTGAGTATACAGATTATGTCGGACTTATGATGTCATCAGTCAGCACAATCATTAATGCAATCAGTTATGTACTTATCGCATTTGTAGCAATTTCACTTGTGGTATCTTCTATTATGATTGGTATTATTACTTATATTTCAGTCCTTGAGAGAACTAAGGAAATCGGTATATTACGTAGTATTGGTGCATCTAAGAAAGATGTATCACGAGTATTTAATGCAGAGACAGTTATAGTTGGTTTCGTGGCAGGTATGATTGGAATTATAATTACATTATTACTTAATGTTCCGATTAATATTATCATTAAGAATATTACGGATATTTCAGGTATGTCTAAACTTCCTGTTTCGGGCGGGGTTGTACTTGTAGTTATAAGTATTATTCTTACATTTATAGCAGGTCTTATTCCTGCAAGGGTTGCTTCTAAGAAAGATCCTGTTATTGCACTTAGAACAGAATAAAAAATAGTTTTAATTATAAAGGAATTATGTTATACTAGCTTAAAATGTCGAAAGGTTTATTTTGGCATTTTAAGCTATATTAATTATTAGAGTAAATATTGTGAAATAGTGAGATTACAGTTTCATTATATTATGAACTCTCGGAATCCTGAGTAGTTCATGCCAGCTAAACTCTGGCAAGTACTTTGAAAACTAAATATTATCCGCGGAACAAAAAAATTGCATGAGAAATAAACATAGCTTTCACTATG
>Ga0256404_1001180_pt1 | contig 65449 bp, 41 predicted proteins | sample RumenRJG_01DNA_FD_185990 | JGI IMG/M metagenome (GOLD analysis project Ga0256404, IMG submission 185990) | Bovine rumen microbial communities from Lethbridge, Alberta, Canada - RJG_01 | ecosystem: Host-associated > Mammals > Digestive system > Stomach > Rumen | place: Canada: Alberta | collected...
TATCCAGATCGAAGTCTCTCATAAAGAATCTCAGGTTCGCAAAACTTACCAGTGCATACGCTTTACATACTATATAATATATAAGGTACGCACGCTTCTTGTACTACTACTTCTTGTCTTATGTAAATCTCTTCAAAGATCGCTTCTTTTCTTCGCTTGTCAAGGGGGTGTCCCTCGAAAGCGGATGCAAAAGTACTGCTTTTTCACGAACCCACCAAATATTTTTGCGATTATTTTCCAAAAATCATCGATTTTTTAGCTTTCTTGACATAAATCAAGGAAAAAGGGGGCGCAAACAAGAAGATTTGGACATAGAACAGGAAAAATCACCGGAAAGAAATAGAGACATCGAGAGATGATTATTGCTCCCACGCCTGCTGATAAGCGAGGAGCTGGTGGGACATCTGTTCGGCACGCGTGGAATCGAGGAGTTGAGCCGATTGCACCAGGTGATAAAGCACTGCGAAGTGCTGCTGGTAGAGACGGGCGTAGCCAGAACGACGGTTGTCGGGAAGGGAGAGTATCCAGCGCAAGTATTGCGAAGAAAGGTGCCAGACAGCATCGATATGGCGCCATGCCTGCGGTGCCTTATTCAGCAAGGCATAGGCTCGTGCCAGGTAGTGGGCTCCACTCTCGTAGTTGAACGGCAGGTTGTAGGCTGGCAGTTCGCGATCACACCGCTGCAACACCTGCAGGGCCTTTTCCTTGTCGGAATGCGACAACTGCAAGGCGAGTTCTGCAAAGGTGCGACGCATGCGCCAACCCATGCTCGCAGTAGTGCCATCGAGGTAGAGGCCTGGGCGACTGAGACCGCCATAGCGGAAGCGGTGCATGAGGTTGTGATAGGTGCGACCGGTGTCGATGCGTACCTCGTCGGGCTGATGGCGGAAGGGGGTGATGCGTTCGGCGATGCCTTCGAGGGTGAGATATTCGTCGAGGTTCAGATAATGGTTGGCGGGCACGGAGGAACAGACGTAGACAGGACGTCGCCAGTTGGCATTGGCAAGCGTCTCGAGGAAGGCCAGCTGCCCCTTGTGCAATCCGCGCCAGCCTTTCAGCGAAATCTCCATGCGGTCGGGAATCTCCTCATCGGTGAGCATGGCAGCAGACCGACCGTCGGGAGCCATCATGCCACTTTCGCGCACCGCCTGTTTATCGATGCGCAGATAGATGCTATCAGTCGGGATGACCTGCATCGAAGGATCATCGTTGCACATCCAATGCCGCAGGATGTTATGCAACTCAAACGGCTCGTCGCCAAACTGCTGCCGGGCTTCGTCTGGGTGTTGCCGACAAAAGTCCTCTACTTGCTGTCGCAACTCAGGCTGTATGGGGATATAGTTGCGTTTATCGCCAGCATAGTCGGCATGCTGCCATGGGATAGGAAGTGCGGGAGCATTGGCATTGGGTCGCCGCTGTTGGTCGATGTACCAGTCGGTAGGTAGATAACTAAGGTTACACACGCGCACGTCCGTGCGTACCTCCTCTACTTCTTGATTATACCAAAGTGGGAACGTGTCGTTGTCGCCATCACAGAAAAGGATGGGGTGCCCGCCCTTGCTTTCATCTCTAGCAGGAAGGTCCTCGTCGCGTTGGCATGACTCCAAATAGTCGAGCCCGAAGTCTCGACAGGCGAAACGATGGGAGCGGTCGTGGTCGTCCCAGTTCTGTGAAGCCATCAGGAGAGGGATAAGCCCCACCCCGACCTTCCCCAGTAGAAAGGGGAGAAGCCCCACCCCAGCCCTCCCCAAAGAGGGAGGGAGATGGAGGTGGCGGAACATATTGTTAAGGGCAGCGACGCCAAGGCCACACCAGATGGCAAAGGCATAGAACGAACCTGCGTAGGCATAGTCTCGCTCGCGCACCTGAAGCGGGTTCTGGTTGAGATAGACGACGATGGCGAGCCCTGTCATGAAGAACAGAAAGAACACCACCCAGAACTGTTGGATGCCACGCCGTCCGCATCGCAGGCCCTGCCAGAAGAGACCGAGGAGACCGAGCAACAGCGGCAAACCATAATAGACATTCCGTCCTTTGTTATGGCGCAAGTCGTCGGGCAATAGCGACTGGTTGCCGAGCCGTAGGTCATCGATTAACGGAATGCCCGTTATCCAATTGCCGTGTTCAAGTTCACCCTGTCCTTGCACATCGTTCTGACGCCCGCAGAAGTTCCACATGAAGTAGCGCCAATACATGAAATTGCACTGATAGGACAGGAAGAAACGCAGGTTCTCCCACTGCGAGGGCATCTTCACATTGACCAGTTCACCCCCATAGTCGTAAGGCACCATGCGCCCGCTGACGCCTCCCATCCACTGTTCATAAGCATCGGCTTTCTGCGAGTCCCACATGCGAGGGAAGAACATATTTTGTGCATAAACGATACGGTCCTGCGTCTCTGCAACATAGTATTCGTCTCGCTGCTGGCCTTTGCCGGGCGATGCGAGTCTTCGCTTGTAAACGGGAGCCGCCTTCTTGAGTTTCATGCGCATCATATTGGAACCTGCGACAGGCTCATAGACCGGCTGCGACGAATAGGCCTGCCCATAGAGTAACGGCCGCTGTCCATATTGGTCGCGGGCAAGATAGCTTGCGAGTGTGAAGACATCGTCGGGCGAATTCTGGTCCATCGGCGGATTGGCTGCCGAGCGGATGAGAATGACGGCATAGCTGCTATAGCCGATGACAAGCATGAGCAAGCAGAGAAGGGCAGTGTTCCAAAGCCGTTTGCAGCGACGCATCGTGAACCAGAGTCCTGACGCAATGGCCAGAAACAACAGGACGACATATATGTAGACACCCGTATTGTAAGGGCAGTGCAACACGTTGACGAACAGCAGTTCACACCATCCGGCCATCTTCACAATACCAGGGATGACACCATAGAGCACACCCGCCAACAGAAGGAACGACACCGCCAGCGCCTTGAGCGACCCACGAAGTGTTGCATCAGGGTGGCGGCGGTAGTACCATACCAAGACGATGGAGGGCAGACAAAGCAGATTGAGCAGATGCACACCGATGGAAAGGCCCGTCATATAAGCAATGAGGACGAGGTATCGGTCGGCATGTGGCTCGTCGGCATGTTCCTCCCATTTCAGGATGAGCCAGAACACAATGGCCGTGAAGAACGATGAGAAGGCATACACCTCACCCTCAACCGCCGAGAACCAAAACGTATCAGAGAAACAATAGATGAGTGCGCCGACAAAGCCTGCCAACAACCCCTGCGGAGCAAGTTGAGAGAGTTTAGAAAGGTTCTTTCTCCACTGCGCTACGAAAGCGCCGCTTCGCGTCGAGCGGAGATGTTTTTCGCACGGAGAGAGCTGCCGAACGAGATGGGTGATGGTCCAGAAGAGAAACATCACCGTTGCTGCCGACAGCAATGCATTCATGAGGTTCACCATATAAGCCACCTGGGTCTTGTCAGCTGCCAACTGCGAGACGACGTTGGCGGCAAGCATATAAAACGGTGCTCCAGGCGGATGACCCACTTCCAGTTTATATGCACTCAGGATGAACTCCGGACAATCCCAAAACGAGGCGGTGGGTTCCAAGGTAGAAACATACGTGAAAGCGGCGATGGCAAATACCACCCATCCTATAGCCGTATCGGCACTTCGATAATCAAAAGCGAATCGTTTCATACGGCAAAGGTACGACCTTTACCTTTTGTCAGACGAAAAAAGAGTCTGACAATTGTCTGACAAATCCACTTCTGAAGTTGAGAAGTTGAGAGGTTGAGAAGTTGAGAGGTTGAGAAGTTGAGGTTTAAGATTGGGATTCCAACTTATAGCTGCGGCCGCGGTCGACGACGACGGTGAGGGTGCTATGCTGGGCGAGGACAACCTTCAGGCGGCGGATGAGGGTGTAGAGGGTTTCTGAGGCATCGGGCTTCTTTGGCCAAAGGGCATCGGCAATCTCGCTATGCGACAGTTCATGCTGCGGTGAGAGGAAGAACATCGTGAGCAGATGATGCTGCATGGGCGTGAGATGAACGGGCTCGCCCTGCGGATTGTAGAAATGCTGCGTAGCCTCATCGTAGCGCAAGCCACCGAGGGAAGGCTCTGCTGCAGGAGAGGAGGACGGGGTGTAAGGGAGCGAGGATGGGGCATTTGGGAGCGATGATAAGCTTTGGAGCGTCTTGCGCCGATACCACAAAAGTGAGGCAATGGCCCAGCAAGCGGCAAAGAAGGCGAAAAGGCCGGAGAGGCGCTGGTCGCTCAGCCAGAAGACGGCCGCCATGGAGCACTTCGCCTGTATCTCGCCCTGCAGGGTATAGGCCAGGTAGGCCGTGTCGCGGAGTTCACCGATGGCGAGACTAGCGCGATAGTTGCGAATGGTGTCGGGGGTGATGATGGTATGGTCCTGCGCTGCCAGCGTCAGAACAAGTGCCTGATGCAAATCGGCATCCACCATTTCACGGGTATCATTAAAACTTTTCATTCCCGACAACACCGATGAAATGGTGAAGAACAGGAATACGATGACGGCAAATCTAGGTTTCATAGAGTTGAGAGGTTATTCTTTGATGATACATTCTACTATTTTCTCCACGCCTTGCTGGTCGCGTAGGCGGAAGCGGTGGCGCTCGCCCTTGATGAATCCAAAGCGCTGGAAGTCGGCGAAGGAGTTGATGGGGCGCTGGTCTATTTGTAAGATAACGTCGCCCTGTCGCATGCCCGCCTTGTAAGGGGGACTACCTTCCCAGATGAGTCCCACGACGGCCTGTCCATTGTAAGGAACGAAGGCCACGCTGAACTGCTTGTTGCCAACGTGCACAGAGGAAACCCCCGACCCCTCTTCCGAGGAGGGGACTTCGTTGGGATATGGTTGGAAGGTGATGTGCTTGCGGAAGGGATTGATGATGACGGTGCCGAAGTCGAGGAGTTTCGCTCCAATCTTCGAGGCTCCCTGCGTGGTGATGGTGTGCAGGTCGGTGAATGCGAAGTCGCCCCATTTCAACCGGTCGAGATGCAGGAACACCACTTCGTCTTTCTTCTCGAGTCCGAAGCCACCGAGCGTGAGATGTCCTTCGGCACGCCCTTCCACCTGTCGCTCAATGCCGGCCCCGAGGTTCTTGTGCAGATTGGCGAGGTCGGAGGCAAGATGCTGGTCGAAGCTCTCGCGGCTCATCGTGTAGAACAATGGTGCCCCCGTGTCGAAGAGAGCCTCGTCGGTATGTCTCACGAAGGGACTCACATACAGATAAGGCACGAACCACTTCAGTTTGTAACGCAGCGTGTAGCCTGCCTTTTCCTCGGCACGGAAGAGTTTCTTCTCATCGGTGAGAATCAGTAAGCCCCGCTGCTTGTCGATTTTTGCACAGATGCCGCGATTGAAGAGGTCGAAGCCGATAATGGCATCATACTTATCGCTGATGGAGTGTCGTGGCATAAGCGATGCCACGTAGCCGCTGACGGTGAGTTCTTGAGAAGGTTCTTTCTCCGCTACGCTACGAAAGCGCCGCTTCGCGTCGAGCGGAGAAGGGTTAAGAGAGGGGTTCAGAGTGAACGGCGGCAGCTGAATGACCTGCACTGTGTCGACGTGGTTGTTTGCATCGCGGGAGATGATGTTGCCCAGCGGTACGAGATCAGGTATGTTGCTATTGGCATACACCATGCCCTGACTAGAGCCCGTGTCGAGGCAGAAGCGATACACCTTATTATTAATCTGCACGGGCACGAGGATGAGATCGTCCTCCACGTCGATGCTGATGGTGTCGCAAAAGTTCTCTGCCGATAAGCCAAAGTTGGGATTATAGCGATGCAGCTGCTGGGCGGAGAGGGAGGAGCCCCACCCCAGCCCTCCCCAAAGGGGGAGGGAGAGGAAACCCGCCAAGAGTCCCACCCTAAGGAAGCCTATCCCCAACTCCTCCGGAGAGGAGATGTGGGCGAGGAATACCTTATATTTGCTTTGAATATTCACAACGTCAATTCTATATTTCTAGAAACAGCTTCGGGTTATCACCACTCGCCCCCAGTCACCTTTGTTTCGCTACCACCCCGTCCTTCGGACACCCCTCCTCCCCGGAGGAGGGGACCACGCTGGGAGCTCGTCATTGTTCGGGCAGACACGGGGGTCTGCCCCTACCGTTGGGTGTAACGCAATCCCGAAGGCTAAACTATCCGCTCGACGCGAAGCGGCGCTTTCAGAGCGAAGCGGAGAAAGAACTATCAACTATCAACTCTCAACTATCAACTAACCGTCGTGATATTTCCATCTTTCTCCGTGAGTTCGCCTTTATCGATGAGTATGGCGACGGCCGTTTCGAGGGCGATGTCGGTTTGCTGGGTGCGACGACTGTAGCCCATTGCCTTGGCGAACTGCCGTTTCATGTCGTCGAGAGGCACTGCCAGTTGCTGGCGGATGAGGAAACGGGCATATTCTTCGATATCGCCCTCCGGCATCTTGTCGACTGCACTTTGATACTTCTTCACCGCCTTCTCCAGTGCCGGCGACATTGTCACCTCCGTCTCCTTCACAATCTCATCCTTGCTCACGGCAAAAGGCAGCGGGGCGGCATGCTCTATGCCACTCTTCACGGCAGCGACTTTCGGAGCGCTGGCCGGCTTGGGCTCCTCCGGCTTCTCGAGAGCCTTGCGAATGCGATCCATCACCGCCTCCTTATTCATCAGCCAGTCCACCGACCACAGGCGCATAAGCTTCCAGCCGAGCCCCTGCAGCACACCAGGCTGACAAATCTCTCGGTCGCGCTCGGTCTTCGTCTCGTAGTAGCGCGTGCCGTCGCAGATGATGCCGAGCAGGTAGTTTTGTTCGTTCTTCGGATCGATCACAGCCAGGTCAATCTTAAATGCGGAGCGTCCCACGGAGGTATCCACCTCGTAGCCCATCTTGCGAATCTCACCGGCCACGGCATCGATGATTTCAGCATGTTCGGTCGGCGCCTTCACCTGTCCGGCACTCACCGCCATGCGTCCGTTGCGTGCAAACTCCAGGAAAGCCTTAAGTCCTGCCACGCCCAGCGCACTCGAGCGGCGCAGGTCAATCTGCTCAGGCTTCAGCGTCGAGAACACCATCATCTCATAGCGTGCACGCGACACCGCCACGTTCAGTCGTCGCTCACCACCGGAATTGTTCAGCGGACCGAAGTTCATCGACACCTTTCCCGTCTTGTCGGGACCATAGCCCACCGAGAAGAGGATGACGTCGCGTTCATCGCCCTGCACGTTTTCGAGGTTCTTGATGAAGATGGGCTCCTCCACGTCGTAAGCCTTGCGCTCCAGGTCGGCATGCTTCGCCAGCTCGTCGGTGAGCAAGTCCTCGATGAGGTTTTGCTGCACCTTGCTGAACGACACGATACCGATGCTGCGCTTGGCGAGCTCGTCGTCGCTCAGACGTCTGACCACCTCCTTCACGATGGCCTCTGCCTCCGCACGGTTGCAGCGCGTCTTACCATAGTCGTAGGTGCCGTCGACGGGAATGAGCTGCACCTTCGACGCACGGTCGTCGACCGATGGGAACGTGTAGAGCTTGCTCTCATAGTACTGTGCATTGGAGAACGCAATCAGGCTCTCGTGTTTCGAACGATAGTGCCATGTAAGATAGCGGGCGGGCAGCGATAGCGTGATGCAATCGTCGAGGATGCTCTCCATGTCGTCGATGTCGGCCTCTTCCTCGTCCACCGCATTCGTGGCGAAGAAGCTCGTCGGCGGCATCTGCTTCGGGTCGCCCACGCAGATGAGCGCCTTACCACGGGCGATAGCGCCCACGGCCTCCGACGTTGGCATCTGCGACGCCTCGTCGAAGCACACGATGTCGAACGGCGGCTGGTCGAGGTCGATGAACTGTGCCACCGAGATGGGGCTCATCAGCATCACCGGACAGAGCTTCGGCAGCAGCGTCGGAATCTGGTCCATGATGTGTCGGATGGTGGCGCCGCGACCATTGGTGGCGATATAGCGTTTCAGGATGCCCAGCTCGGTGATGGCCGTTGGCTTCAGCGCCTGCGAGGGCACGTTGGCGGCGAGCTTGCAGTAGAGCATCTTCTTCGTGAGCTCCTGGAACTGCTTCGCCATATCGCGATATTTTGCAATGGCGTCTTCGAACAGCAGGCCATTGAACATCTGCAGCTGTGGCTCGCTGTCCACTATCTGCATCGCCATATATTTATAGGTGCCCTTCAGCATGGCTTGTGCGGCGGCATGACCCGTGGTGCTGGCATGGTTCATGTAGTCGACCACCTTCTCCAGATGCAGCTCCTGCAGCTCGCGCTTGCGGATGCACCACTGCGCCCAGTCGCGACTGCTGCCCAATGCCTGCTGCCACTGTGGAATCAGACGGGCAAGCGTGTCGAGGTTCTCGTCGTCGAAGTCGCAGATCGCCTTCATCTTCTCCACGCCCTGCAACAGGTCGCGGCAAGCCTGGATGGCTGCCGGTGGCACCATGGGAAGCGCCTGCAGACCACCCTCGCGCAGCTGCTGGCGGAAGGCGTCGAGCTGTCCGAAGAGCGACTCCACATCGCCCTCGCCCATATCGGCACGGAAGGCACGCAGGCCTTTCATAAACGACCGCTTGGCGAAGAAGCGCGGCAGGAACCATTTTCCACACACCGCAGTCCACTGCGCGCGCAGCTGCTGCGGGTCTTGTGCGAAGATTCCCTCCGTGTACTGCCCTGCCAGCGCATCGTGCTTGGCGATGAGCTGCTCTGCCCAACGGGCCCCGTTCAGCGAGTGCGGCTGCTTGAATCCAGCCTGTCCGTTGATGAGGTTGATGAGCTTGTCGGTGGTCTCCACCTGCGAGGCAAGCTGCGTGAGCCACTCGGCAATCTGCGACTGCGTCTGCTGCGACGGGTCGTAGATGTTCAAGCCCTGCAGCTGGTGGCGGGCAACGGGTCCGGTGATGGCGAACACCGTGTCGAGGGTTTCAATCTTCTCGGCAGCCTCCTGCAGCTTGCTATCGGTGAGGCCGTTCACGAAGTGTGCGGAGGGCGGAATACCCTCACCTTCGATGCCTTCGTAGCGGCAGATGCAGTCGTAGAGCGACAGTCCCGATGCCTGCTTCTTGTGCAACAGGCGTATATAGCCCGTGAGCTGCTGGCGCTGCTCGAAGAGTTCCTTCGATGCCTGCTCATACTGCTCGGGGTCTTTGATGCGTGTGAGGTCGAGCGTCTGTTGCAGCTGGCGCAGCAGGTGGCTCTTCGTCACCTTGTTGGAGTGCAACTCCAGGCAGAACGGGTCGAGACCGATTTTCTTCAGTCGCTTCTGCACCACCTCGAGGGCAGCCATCTTCTCGGCCACGAACAGCACGCGCCGACCGTGGTAGAGGGCGTTGGCAATCATGTTGGTGATGGTCTGGCTCTTGCCCGTTCCCGGAGGACCATAGAGGATGAAGCTGCGGCCCTCGCCCGACTCCACCACGGCCTCCATCTGCGAGGAGTCCACGTCCACGGGAATCGCAAACTCATGCGGTGCCACGTGAAGGTCTATGTGGCGGGCATCGGTCTCATCGACTCCTTCTTGAACCTTTGAACTTTGAACGCCCGAAGGGCTTTCTTGAACCGCGACTCCGTCGCTTTGAACGCCCGAAGGGCTCTTTGAACGCGTCGAAGACGCATTTGAACCTTGAACGCCCGAAGGGCCCTCCTCTCCTACCCAGTGTTTCTGGAACAGGCTTTCGATGATGGGCGAGCGGCGCATCTTCTCGGCATTGCTGTGTATGTCGTTCCACATCACGAACTTGTTGAACGAGAACAGACCGAGCATCGACTCCTCCACCACATCCCAGCGCGGCTGGCAGGCCAGCTGAGCACGCACCGTGGCGAGTATTGCCCGCACGTCGACACCACTCTCGTCCTCGGGCAGCGGCTGCAGTCCCTTCAGGTCAATCTGGTATTGCTGGCGCAGCATCTCCACCAGCGTGGTGTTGATGGTCATCTCTTCATCGCGGCGGCGCACCACATAGTTATTACCGCTGCGGCGCACCAGCTCCACGGGCATGAGCAACAGCGGGGCATAGCGCGGGCGCACACTCTTCTCGTTCTCATACCAGCGCATCAGGCCAAACACCATGTAGAGCGAGTTGGCACCGTTCTCTTCCAGTGCCGTTCGGGACTCGCGGTAGAGGAACTTCTGCGTGCTCGCCATCTCGTCTGCAGAGAGATAGGCGTTCAGGCGGTTGTGCTTGATGTCCTCCGACACCAGCTGCTGCAACTCGTCCTTGTAGAGGCGTGAGTCGTAGATGCCGAACTCGTCGGGCTTCAGCAGCTTCTTCACCGGCACGGCCTGCATGCTATAGTCTTCGCGGTCGAAGATATGGTCTTCGAGCACGTCGATATCGAACGACACAAACGGAATAACACGCCGGCCCGTGCGGAGGTTCAGCAGGTTGTTGCGCAGCGAGAAGTCCAAGAGTTTGCGCTCCCAAATCTGCTGGCGAGTGACCTGTGCGCCCTTCTGCAGCTGCAGCTCGGCCGTCTGCACCTCCTTCAGTCCCGTGGTGGCCTGCTCGTGTTCCAGTCCTGCATTCTGCCACACGCCGTTCACCTTCATCGGCAACGGCCTGACACCTTCCATTCGGCTGCGATACACATCGCAGAACAGCACGAACTTATCTTGCTCAGCAACAAGGTGCTTCTCACCCATCTCCACCGCCTTCTCAAACGCGATGGCATCCGAGCTGGCCAGTGCCGTGGCCTCGAGGAGCACCATCTGGCTGACACCGTTGGCAGTGGCCTTCGAGAGGAACGACCAGTCGTCGCTCACGCTATAGGCGGCATATTGGTCCACGAGCCAGCAGCCCACAAACATATGTCCCTTCTGCAGCACGAGCAGCGGATGCAGGCCACACGACTCCAGCACCGATGCCATGAGCAGCGACAGGTCCATGCAGGTGCCGAGCTTCTCGTCGAGCACACGGTCTACAAGTCGCACGCGCTGGCCCGTCTTCTCGTAGCTGGCTGGCGGTGCAGCGTAGACGAGTCCCTCGCCCCGCAACGCCTCGTAGACGGCTGCCACCTGTGCACGGGCGCGGTTCGGGTCCTGCGTCTGGTATTCGTCGAGGGCAGCGCTGCCGGTGAGCTTCTCAAGAATCGCGGCGGCGTTCATCTTCACCTGCGACAGCTGCGGGGCATTCGGCGTGACGAAGGCGGCGAGCATCTCCGGCCGCACGCCCACGCCCGGCCATTCGTCGAAGGCCAGCAGGCGCAGGGGGAAGCTCTGCTGTGCATCGCCCACGGAGAGCGTGAACGCCGTCTCCACGCTCTCCGTCATCTCGCGCAGCTTGTCCAGGTCGGGCTTCACGTCGAGATCGCTCACGCGCACCGTCATCCCTGCCGGCACGGTGTCGATGATGTACGAGGCGTCGGCAATCAAGTCGCCGCTCACCTTCACCTGCACGCCATGCCAGTCGTCGGCAGTGGGATTGCTGATTTCTATAAATTCCAGACACTTCTGGCCGTTCACGGCCATTGCATAATTCAGACACGGCAGGAACTCCGCCTTCACATTCTTCACGTCTATCATATTCTTGCTGTCCATACTGTCCTTCAGTTTGTTTTGCTTGAGTCAAAGGGTTTATGTCTCGGGAGTTAAAGGGTATTTGGTGCAAAGATACACATTTTCTTCTTAAATACCCACTTCCCACCACTTTTTTATGAAAAAATAAGTGATAAAGAAAAAGGGAAAAACGTAGCAACGAATTGGAACAAAGAAAGTATAGAATTATTATGTTCTTGCAAAAGCATTGCTTTCGGAGCCTCAAAGCATTGAGTTTGGAAGCCAAGAGCATTGACTTTGGAAGCCAAGAGCATTGACTTTAGAGGCCAAAAGCATTGCTTTTAGAGGCCCAAAGCATTGAGTTTAGAGCCATAGAGCATAGAGTTTAGAGCCATAGAGCATTGAACTAGAGGTTACAGAGCATTGTTCCCTCTGGAACAGAGCATAGCACTTACAAAAACATGTCCCGCCAAGCGCGAGGGAGTGGCGGGACATGTTGGGGAATAGAGGGTTTGCGGAGATGCAATTACTTCAGCGAGGGGAGCTGGTCGCGGGTGATGACATCGGAGCATTGCATGGCGTCCTTCCACCAGCCGTCGGTCATCATGGAGTTGGTGGAGCCTTGGCCAGCCTGATACCACACCATGAAATGACTCCAGCGGGCACCGGTGTTCCAGCAGTCGGAGATGTTGGCGAACTCATAGCGTTTGTTGTCGTAGGTGCCATAGCCGCACTCGGCGAGGGCAATCATCTTCGTGGGATAGGTGGCCTGAATCTCGGTGAACTCCTGCAGGTTCTGCTGGGCGGTGTAGCCATAGAGGTCGCGGCCCACGATGTCGACGTATGCGTCGCCGGGATACCAGTCGGTGTCCTGATTGTAGTTGGCGCTGTTGCCGTTAAAGTTCTGCGTGGTCCAGATCCAGATGAGGTTCTTCACGCCCTTCTCCTTGAAGTAGTTGAACATGGTGGTCCAGAGTTTCTTATAGGTCTCGGCACCGTCGTAGCCCCACCAGAACCAAGACGTAGTCCATGCGGCCTGCTGCTTGGCGGTGGCGTTGCCGGCAGCCTCGTGGAAGGGGCGCCAAGTGGCGGCGATGCCTGCATCCTGCAGCTTCAACAGGGTGGCGACGACCTTGTCCATCTGCTCATAGAACCAACGGTTTTCCCATGTGCCATCGGTAAAGACGTTCTTGGCACGGAAACTGGTCTCGGAGGGTGTGCAGGTGACGTCGGTGGAACCCTCCGCCTTCGGCACGTTGAAGTGCCACATGAGCTGTACGATACCGCCGGCATCGCTCCACTGCTTCACGGGTGTGATGTTGGTGTAGTCGATCCAGTTGGCCGGTGAGTAGCAGATGTGGATGAAGTCGTAGCACACCGCAGCGGGATATTTCTTCGTGAGCTTATAGACGCTCTCGGCGATTTCGTTGTTCCAGTTCACGTTCGCCATGACGCTGGAGATGACCTTTTGGCCATACTGCTCGCGCATGAAGTCGTAGAGCTTCTGGGCGGCGTCGTTGCCATTGACGAGCGTTGCCTTGATGTCGGGGTTCACGGGCTGCGCCTTTGCCTTGGTCTTGAAGTTCAACTTGAACTCCGGAGCCGAGGCGGAAGCATCCTTGGAGGCGACGATGGAGCCTGCGGGGACGATGAGTGTGTAGTCGGTGCCCTCCTCGAGCGAGAGGGGAATCTGCACGCCGGCCACGTTGTTGGTCATGCGCGTGGCGGTGACCTTCGTGCCGTTGAGGGTGATATTGGCCGAGGAGGAAACTTTGATGGCAACGGAGTAGGTGAGCTGCAGCTCAGAGACCGACTTTGCGTCGACCTCGGCACCTTCGGCAATGCTCTGCGAGGAGAGCGAGACGGTGACGCTGGGCGTCGGCGTGGGCTCGGGCTCTGGGTCGTCGCTGCCACCACAAGAGGTGAGGGTTGCGGCAAGGATGCAACAGACGAGGAAGCCCCACCCCTGGCCCCTCCCCCGTAGGGAGGGAAGGCCCCACCCCTGACCCCTCCCCCGTAGGGAGGGGAAAAGAGAGAATGATTTCATGAGGTTTTGGATGGTCATATTGAGAGTTGAGAGTTTAGTGTTTAGAGTTTAGAGACAGTTGAGAGTTTCTAGTTTCTAGTTTCAAGTTTCGAGGTTCTAGTTTCTAGTTTCAAGCTATTCATTCGCTGGGCGAGGATGGTGAGGAAGCGGTTGCGGAGGTCGGCAGGGATGGCTTGGGCCACTTGCTGCAGCTGCTCGGCATAGGCGAGGAATGCTCGGCGCGAATGGCCGATGGCTGACTTCTGGTCGGCGGGAGCCTCGCTGATGAGACGGAGGTAGACGGTGTCCAGTTTCTCCGAAGAGAAGGCGGGAGCCTCTCCCCCACCCTCTGCGGCAGAGAGGTCGGAGGTGCTGAAGGTCTCGGTGAGGATGTCGCTGATGTCGAGCACGTCGGGCTGGGTCTTCAGGGGCGACTGTTGCTCCTGCGCAACCCATTGAAAGAACATCTTCCGTGCCTTCTCGGCAGCGCGGAAGAGCTCAGGATAGTGGCGCAGAACATGGTCGACGCTACTGCTGACGAGGGTGTCGGCAGGGTCGACGGCGATGGTGTCCAGCTGGAAGTGGTCGGCATCGGCGATGAGCTCGGAGGCCGATTTCTGTTCAGCCTTCTTCCCTCCGCAAGCAGCCAGCAGCAGGGCCGACAGCATCAGGATGATTCCTCTACGAATAGTCATTGTTCGGAAGTGTTGAAGGTAAGGAGCGCCACGATGGAAGGCAGCGCTCCTTACGATGATTATTTTCTGAAGTTTCGCAAGCTCCACTTCCCAAGGGCTTAAAGGGCTTAAAGGGGAGTGAAAGGGGAGAAAAGGGACGAATGCTTTGTTGCAATCGGGGGAGGGAAAGGGGCAAAGGATTAAAACCCTGCATTCTTTCCCCGCTTCGCTCTGAAAGCGTCTCCTACGTCGCCGAGCGATAGCCGCCCCTTATCAAGGGGCTCTAAATCTCCCCTTTAGGCCCTTTATACCTTTCTTGCAAAATCCTCATCAGGGAAGCACAACAATCTTCGTGATGGTCATGCCATCGCCCTGGATGATGAAGGCCGTGTCAGACCAGCCATCGGTGGTGGCACCCGTCACGCAGTCCATCATCTTCTGTGTGAAGACGGTCTCCACTTGCGTCTTGTCGCCTGCCCAGTCGGTGAGGTCGGCATCGGTGATGGGGTTGCTCCAGTTGCAGTCGTTGAGCTGTATCTGTCCGGTGGTGCCAGCCTCTTTATAGAATATGAGCTTCGACACACCCACCTTCAGATTCAGTTCCTGCAGGCCAGTGCGCATGATGCGTACCTTACCCTTGTTGTCGCTCCACGAGATGTGGATGGGATAAGAGATGTTGGCACTCTGGTCCTCCCACTTGGCAAACGGAGCCACATCGACTTCGTCGGTAGCCTCGAGGAACTTGATGTACTGCAGCTGGATGCCATCGCCCCAGATGACCATGCCCAGTCCGCCATCGGCAAACATCTTCTCACGCTCCTCGGCAGAGAGGTTGATGATGACATCGGTGTCGTCCTTCGACGGATGAATGTTGCCATCGTCGCCATAAGGCAGCGAGAGATCGGAGAACGGTGTCGACCAGTCGCCCATGCGGAGGTTGAAGGCGGGATTGTCGTTGGTGACAACGAAGTGGAACGTGAGCTGGCCCGGGCCGTTGATGGCCTCCTGGAACTTCAGCCACTTGTCGCCATCCCAGTTGAAGACGCCCCAGTTGCTCCAGCCGGAGAGGTCCTCCTTGCCCTGCCAGATGACACCAGCGAGCTTGCGCACCTCAATGGCAATCGAGGCAGAGATGTAGGCGTTCTGCACCAGGACAACCTCGCCATCGGTCATGCCCTCAGGCACGGTGAAGGTAAGTGTGTTGCCAGAGATGGTGTAGTCGGTGATGGCACCGATGCCAGGCAGTTGCACTTCCTTCACGCGGTCGAAGTTCTCACCGGCAAGCACCACCTGATCGCCAGCAACGAGGTCGTTGTTGGGAGTGGCACTGGTGATGGTGACCGTAGGCACGGAGAACTCATCGGTGGTCAGTGCAGTGCCCGAGTAGAGCAACAGCGTGATGGGACCCGACTTACATTCGGCAGGCACGGTGGTGGTGATGGTGCGATTGTCGGCAGAAACGGTGAACTCGGCAGTGACACCACCGGGGAACATCAGCGTCTCTACGGTGTGCAGGTTCGTACCGTTGATCTTGATCTGCTGACCGAAGTCGGCAGCAGCCGGCGAGAGGCTGGCGTAGGAAGCCGAGACAATCTGCAGCGGCTCCTTCCACTCGAGTTCCCAGCTGGCACCGTCGTTCATGGTGATGACACCCGACTCGGCAGCCAGAGGCACGCGCAGGCGGATTTCGCGACGCGAGATGTAGGTGAAGTCCTCAGCGAGGACGGGAGCACCCGTCACGCCACAGGCAAACACCACCTCGGCAATGTTGTAGACATAGTCGCCCTTGATGGTGATCTCATCGCCGGCATTCAGACCCGTTGTGGGCGATACCGACGTGACCTCGATGGGCTCCTCGAAGGTGAGCTTCGAAACGGAAGTGACCGTGTCGTTGCCTGCCACGAGGCGAATCTGTCCGGGCACCGACTCATCGGGCACGTTGACATAGATGTTCTCGGCGTCCGACGAGTTGAAGCCAGAGCGCTCTACGATGGCATCGCCGGGGAAGATGACCTTCGTCACCTTGTTCATGTTCGTACCGGTGATGCGAATCTCATGGGTGCGCAGGATGGGCGACGGACCGAAGCCCACCAGGTTTACGCCCGACTTGCTATAGGGATTGGTGTCGAGGTCGTCCTCGCTGCACCCTGTCAGCGATAGCCCGACGAGGGCTATCACCAACCATGTGAATATATTCTTATAGTTTTTCATATCGCTGTTATTTTTTTCTGAAGTTTCGCAAGCTCCACTTCCCAAGGGCTTATAGGGCTTAAAGGGGAGTGAAAGGGGAGAAAAGGGACGAATGCTTTGTTGCAATCGGGGGAAGGAGAGGGGCGGGACTATTGTCCCTTTATGCCCTTTTCTCCCCTTTATACCCTTTATACCCTTTATACCCTAAACTTACGAAAGTTGAATTACTTATTAGGTACGACACGGATGTTATCGATCTTGATGATCGGGTTGCAGGCGACACCAACGGGCAGGGCCGACTTGTCGTCGAAGCCACCGCGGATGATGAAGATGTTGAAGCTTCCGAAGTCGGCCGTGCTGGTGAAGAAGGCGTCGATCTTATTGCCATCGTAGTCCATCGTGAAATCGCTGAAGGGGATGGTGACCGTCGTCCACTTGCCATCGGTGTGATAGAGCTTGTCGTCGGTGTCCTTCCAAGGCATGTAGAGCGCGCGGTTGAGCTTGCCCTGTTCGTGGAAGAAGGTGTTGTTGGCGCCACCAAGGGTGTTGCCATAGATGTCCTTCACGCCAGCGGCACCATTGGTGATCTGCTGCACGGAGCCGAAGTAGATCTGCATGGGTGCTGCCGACCAAGCGTTCTCGGCGGGGATGCACATCTCGAACTTCAGGCTGAGGTTAGCGAAATCGCTGAAGTCGGCAAGGTCGCTGATGCGCGGATACTCGGCATAGTTCTCGGGATCGCCCCAATTGCCAGCCCAGTATTCGAACGAGAAGTTGCCGTCGTTCCAGCCGCCGTCGTCGCCCATGGCCGCCTCACCGAGGATGAGGTAGTTGCCCGAGAGCGAAGTGCCGTCGCTGGTGATGGTGCGAGCATGCCAGCCATGGTTGCCCAGCACGGGTGCGCCGTCCTTCCAAGGCGTGTCGAAGTCGAAGAGCATGCCACGGTTATCCATATACTTGAAGGCGCCCTGCGTCTCGCCATAGATGGACTCCACACTCACCTTCTCGTGAGGCACGCCCTCAGGCATGACGAACGTGATGCGATTCTTCGTGATGCTCTTGATGGCCGAGCGCGGCAGCACATAGTCGCCGAAGTTGACCGTGAGCGGGAATTCCTCGTAGTCGAGGAAGTAGTCGCCGACGATGGTGACCTCCTCGCCTGCGGCAGCCCATTCGTTCGACATCGACGAGACGACGGGAGCCGGGATGATGACGTGGAAGTCGTAAGCCACCGTGTCCTTGCTCTGGGTGACGAAGTAGATCTTATCGGTCACCAGGTCGGGAATCTCGTTCGGCACGGTGACGATGAGCGTGTGGTCGGTCATATAGCTCGTGTTGAGCACGGCGGGCTGGTCGTTGAAGAACAGCTCGGTGACGCTGCGCAGGTTCTCACCGACGACGCACACGGTGGAGCGCATCGAGGCGGCGGTGATGATGGAGTCCTTTGCCTCTACGCTGACGGGGCGGATGAAGTTGATGGTTGGCTTGCCACCCTGTATCTCGTAGGCATCGGGCTCGTCCTTGCACGACGTGACGGCCAGCGAGGCGCAGGCTGCCAATGCAAGGCAAAGTCCTTTGAATATATTGTTTGTTTTCATATCACAATTTACGAGTTTTATAGTTTCTAGTTTCAAGTTCCTAGTTTCTAGTTTATGATTCCTAGTTACTTTGTTACTTTGATACTTTGTTACTTTGCTTAATAGCTGTAGGTGGCACGCACGTCCACATGGTCGGGCTCGACGTTGCTACCGAGGTTGGGGTTCAGGGCCACGTCCTCAGTCGGATAAGGCAGCGTGAAGCTATTGGCGGTCACGTTGGGAGCAGGTGTCTCCTCGTCGTACTGAATCTCAGAGGGATCCCATGTCACGTAGCCCGACTCGAACCACGTCTTGTAGGCAGTGCCGCAGTTCCAGATGGCATTGCGACGCTGAGCCTTCAGCTCGTTGATGCACTGCTGGGGCTGGTAGTAGGCACGGCGCACGAAGTCGTACCAGCGGTCGCCCTCACCGGCAAACTCCAGACGGCGCTCCTTCCAGATGTCGTCGAAGGTGAGCGTGGTCTTGGGCACGGCAGACGAGATGGCGCGTCCGCGCACGGCGTTGAAGGCATCCAGAGCGGTGCTGCTTGTGGTCTTGCCCTGCAGCACCTCAGCCTCAGCGTGTACGAGATAGACGTCGGAGAGGCGCAGGATGTGTGTAGCGAGGTTGTAGGCCATGCGACCAGCCGAAGCATTCATCTCGGCCTGGTGGTCGAAGTTGTCGCCATAGGCGTGCTTCACGTTCTGCACGCCGCAGGGGCCTTGGAACTCGCCCGTGGCAGCGGGGTTGTACGACTTGTCGAAGTAGAACTTCAAGATGTCGAAACCGGTCTTGCCGTTGCCGAGGTCCTTGTCGCGCCAGAAGTAGCTGTAGACGTCGCCGGCACCCATCATCGTGGCCTTGCGACGCACGTCGGTATCGATGCGCTTCGAGGGATTCTCCGTCACGTCGTAGCCAAAGGCATCCTGCAGGTCGGCCGACGGGCCACCCCAGCCACCCCAGCAGTCGCCGTTCTCGTCGAAGCCATCGGGCATGAGGTCGCTCTGCAGAGTGTTCTGCGAGGTCCACTGAGCACCGTTGGTCCAGCGCCAAGCAATGAGGCTCTCGTCGCTGACGTTGTTAGAACCGCGGAAGATATCCTCGTAGTTGGCCATGAGCTGGCGACCGGAGTTCTGGATGACGTCGAGCGAAGCAGCCGATGCGCGCTGCAGATAGTCGTTGTTGAGCGAACCGGTCACGCCGGCAGCGGTGAGCAGCACCTTTGCATAGAGGCCTTCGGCGCAGTAGTAGTCGATGCGGCCGGTGGTGCTCTTCTCGCGAGGCAGCAGTTCCATCGCCTTCTCCAGTGTCATGAGGATGTACTCATAGACGTCGGCCTTCTGCACCTTATGCAGGTCGTTGTAGTCGCCGGCGGCAATGTTCACAGAGTTGTCGTGCACGATGGGCACATCGCCGAACGTGCGAACAAGGTAGAAGTAGGCCATGGCCTTCCAGGCGAGGCATTCGCCCATGCACTGGTTCTTCACCGACTCCGAGCAGGAAGCGCCCTTGATGGAGTTGTAGACGGTGTTGGAATGGCCAATCTCTGCCCACAGCGAGTAGGACATGTTCACCAAGTCCTGATCGGTGCCGTTGAGCGAGAAGTTCATGTAGGGGCTGGATCCCCAGTACATATTACCCGACATCACCTCACCAATCTTGATGAAGGCACGCTGGAAGTCGTACCAGGGTGAGTTGTACAGGTAATTGACGCCGCGCACGCACGATGCGTCGTCGGTGTAGTAGTTTTCCGTATTGTAGTTGTCCTCGACGGGGCGATCCAGAAAATCATCACACGAGGTCATGCCCACGGTGAGGAGCATGGCGGCTGCTACATATTTAATATTCTTGATATTCATATTACTTGTCCTTTCTTTTATGTTTCATCGTTATTCCTTCATCTTTCATCGACATTAGAACGATACATTCAGACCAAAGGTGAAAGAGGTCGGTGACGGATAGCGGCCGTTGTCGAGGTTGAACACATTGGTCGAAGCGGTCGAAGCACCGATTTCAGGATCGTAGCCATCGTAGCCCGTAATGGTGAGCAGGTTGGTGGCGTTGAAGGTGAGGCGCAGGCTTGAGAGACCCCACTTCTTCACGAGCTTTGAATCGAAGGTGTAGCCCAGCGTGAGACTCTTCAGGCGGATGTAGGAACCGTCCTCGATGTAGCGCGAACTCCAGGCATCGTTGTCGTTCGGGTCGTTGATGGAAGCACGGGGCAGGTCGCTCACACCCGTCGTCATGACATTGGTGATGTCGCTGGTCCAATAGTCGGCATAGACGCCGTCGATGGGCTTCAGACGTGTGCGTCCGTTGATAGCGGTGAGCTGGTTGCTCCACGGCGAATTCATGTGGCTGAGTTTCATCTTCATGTAGTTACCAATCTTGCTACCGTAGTTACCATTGATGAAGATGGTCAGGTCGAAGTTCTTATAAGTAAAGGTGTTGTTCCAACCGAAGGTGAACTTGGGGAACGGCGAACCGATGTTGGTCTTGTCCTGTTCGTTGATGACGCCGTCGCCATTCACATCCTTATACTTCAGGTCGCCCACGAACGTGGTGTTGCGGGGGTTGTACTTGGTCGGGTCGGTGCTCCAGTGAGCCTTTCCGTCGGCATCGTACTCAATGGGGTTGTTCTGCTGCAGGGTGTAGACGGGCGAGTTCAGGATGTCGTCGAAGTCCTGATAGACGCCCACCACCTCATAGCCGTAGAAGTTGTAGAGACTCTCGCCGGGCACGGAGCGGGCCACGACATCGGTCCACTGACCCATACCGAGCAGGGCGGTAGAACCGGAGAGGCTCTTCAGCTTGTTCTTGTTGAACGAGAACTGCAGGTCGCTGTGCCACGAGAAGTTCTTCGTCTCAACGGGAATGGTGTTCAGAGCGATTTCGAAACCGGTGTTCTCGATGTCGCCATAGTTGCCCCAAGGAGCAGCCAGTGCCGACGAGCCGTTGCCGCTGGTACCCATGATGGAAGGCAGGGTGAGCTGCATAAGCATGTCCTTCGACATCTTCTTATACCAGTCGAGGGTGAGTCCGATGCGACCATTGACGAAGCCGAGGTCGAGACCAACGTTCCACTGCTCCTGCGTCTCCCACTTGATGTCGAGGTTCTTCAGGTTGGCAGGACGATAGCTCACGCCGAGGCCGGTGTCCATGACCGACATGGCTGAGCCCCACTTGTAGCCGCCGATGCCCGAGTTACCAGTCTGACCCCAACCCAGACGGAGCTTACCGTTGGAGAGCCAGCCCTCGGTGAACGCCTTCACGAATGCCTCGTTAGAGAAACGCCAAGCCAGAGCCAGCGAATGGAAGCCTGCCCAGCGCTTGTTGGGACCGAAGTTCGACGAGCCGTCGTAACGATAGGTGTAGGTGCCGAGGTAGCGGTCATCATAATTATAGGTTTCGCGCGTGAAGAACGAAGCCATGGAGCTCGAGCCAAAGCCGGCGCCAATCTTCGGGTCGCCAGAGCCCAGAGCGGGGTTGTGCACCTCGTCGTTGGGCAGGTCGGTGTTGAAGGCCGACACATAGTCCCACTTCGACTCCCACGCCTCCTGACCGAACATGGCCGTGACGTTGTGCTTGCCGAACTGGTTGCTGTAGGTGACGTAGTTCTTCAGAGCCCAGAACGTGCTGGAGTTCTTCTGCAGACGGCTGGAGTTCTGAGCGCGGTTCCATGTGCCCAGGTTCACCTTCGGCTCGTAGGTCTCGGCCTTCGACCAGCTCAGGTCGTAGCCCAGCTCAGCGTGCCAGGTGATGTGCTTGATGGGTGTGATGTCGGCAAAGACGCTACCCGTGAGCTTCTGACGGTCGAGCAAGATGTCGTCCATCATGGCCAGTGCGATGGGGTTGGGGCTGGTGTAGCCTTCCTTCGACACGTGGGAGTAGTCGCCGTTGATGTCGTAGATCTGGATGTCGGGCGGCGTGACGAGCGAATAATTGATGATACCCTCGTCGGAGTCGGCGAGCTTCAGGTCGTCGGCAGTCTGCGTATAAGAAACGTTCAGACCCAGCTTCAGCCACGACTTCAGGTCGGCATCGAGATTGGTGCGAACGCTGAAGCGGTTGAAGTTAGAACCGATGATGGTACCTTCCTGGTTCATGTAGTTACCCGACACGTAGTAGCGCACCTTGTCGGTACCGCCCTGGGCGCTTACCTGATGCTGGTGCTGCAGGGCCGTCTGGAAGATGGCGTCCTGCCAATTGGTACCCTTGCCGAGGATGGAGGGGTCGCTGTAGGTCTCGTCGGGCTTGGAGATTTCGCCCTGGCTCACCATGTCGTTATAGTATTCAGCGAACTCGCGCAGGTTCATGATGTCGAGACGTTTCATCTGGCGGTTGATGGAGAGCGAGCCGTCGTAGGTGAACTTGGCCTCGCCTGCCTTACCGCGCTTCGTGGTGATGAGCACAACACCATTGGCACCCTGTGCACCGTAGATGGCGGTGGCAGAGGCGTCCTTCAGGATTTCCATCGACACGATGTCGGAAGGGTTCAGCGTTGAAAGAGGAGAAATGGTCGAAACCGAACCGTTACCCAGTGCATCGCCCAGACCGAAGCTGGCACCCGAGGCGCCCATGCCCTGGAAGATCACACCGTCGACAACGTAGAGAGGCTCGGCGTTGGCGTTGATGGTGGCCTGACCACGCACACGAACAGACGATGCCGAACCCGGAGCACCTGAGGTCTGCACGGCGTTCACACCCGTGGCACGACCCAGGAAGGCCTGGTCGATGTTGGTGATATTCGTGCCCTTGATGGCTTTCTCGTCCATCGATGCCGAAGCACCGGCGAGGTCGCTCTTCTTCATCGTACCATAACCGACGACCACTACTTCCTGAAGGTTCTGATGATCTTCCTCGATGGTCACATCGTAGCGGGCAGCAGAGCCCACCGTGAAGGTTTTCGTCAGGTAACCCACATACGACACCTCAATGGTCTCGCCGGGTTTTGCATCCAGTGCGAAGTTGCCGTCCATGTCGGTGATGACACCGTTCGACGAACCTTTCACACGTACCGTAGCACCGATGACGGGTCCGAACTGATCAGACACCGTACCAGTAATCTTCTTGGTTTGCTGCACAACAGGCACGGGCACTGGGCTCTTGCCTCCAGCAGCAAACGCCTGCGGCGCAGCACCCAGCATCAGCACTGAGCACACTGCTGCAAGAATCGTTCTTTTACTGCAATTTAAATTCATACTTTAACTGTTAGATTAAATTATTTAGTTATCAGAATTTCTGACTGTTTACGGGCGTTCACACACACGCTTACAATAATAGTAGGTTTCGACGGTGCAAAGATAGTTTAAATAAAGCAACCAAAATAGCATTTATTTAACCGATACTGATACTTTTTTGACATTGATGCAATTTTAACAAAAAAGAGTAGACACCCGTTATCAATAGAAAAAAGCAATTTTTGCGTCACAATGCACCATTTAAGGGGCTTTTTGCTGCGAAAAACGACTCGTTACATTTTATGAGAAAGTGTCGGACTTTGCAAAAAAAGTATCAGCGAATTCCATTATTTTGCCGTAATTTTGCATCGGCTAATGAGACTACTGACATAAAGCCCGCTAAAATTCACCTAAACAAAACAAAAATGAAAAGGAAAAACGTTTCCATGCTAAGGCTTTTGCTGTTGATGGTTTTGCTGACAACAGCCAGCTGCATGAAGGCACAAATCAGAGGCAATAACATCGTGGTCACGGTGGAACCCGATCACAAGGACTGGAACTATCGCGTGGGCGAGACAGCCGGCTTTACGGTGGAGGTGCGCCGCTCAGGCACGTTGGTCGACAATGTGTCGGTCGACTACGAGGCTGGGCCTGAGATGTATCCTTCGGAGAAGCGCCAGGGAGTGGTGCTCAAGGATGGCACCATGAAGCATAAGGGCAAGATGCAAAAGCCGGGCTTCTACCGCTTGAAGGTTGTGGCACACGTAGGCGGTCGCGACTACACCGGCACTTGCACGGCAGCCTTCTCGCCCGAGCAGCTGCAACCCACGACCGTGATGCCGGCCGACTTCGACTCGTTCTGGAAGAAAGCCATTGAGGAAGCGCGGTGGACAAGTCTGGAGCCCACGAAGCGGTTGCTGCCCGAGCGGTCGACGAAGGATGTGAACGTCTATGAGGTGTCGTTCCAGAACATGCGCTGGGGCTCGCGTACCTATGCTATTTTATGCGTGCCCGTGAAGGAAGGGCGCTATCCGGCATTGCTGCGCGTGCCCGGAGCTGGCGTCCGGCCTTATCAAGGCGACCCATGGACGGCCGCAAAGGGTGTCATCGTACTCGAAATCGGCATTCATGGCATCCCCGTGACGATGGAACAGAGCATCTACGACCAGCTGGCCAATGGTGCGCTGAACGGCTATTGGAACTACGGCATGGACGACCGCGACCAGAGCTACTACAAACGGGTGGTGCTGGGGTGCATCCGCGCCATCGACTATATTGAGGAGTTCACGCCATGGGATGGCAAGAACCTCGCCGTGACGGGTTCGAGTCAGGGTGGTTTCCTCTCGCTGGCCACGGCAGGATTGGACAAGCGCGTGTCGTGCTACGGCGCCGTTCATGCTGCCCTGTGCGACCATACGGCCTCGCTGAAGGGCGTGGCCTGCGGTTGGCCGCACTACTTCTACGGAAGCCTCTCCCCCAACCCCTCTCCAAAAGGCGAGGGGAGTAAGGATGGCAGTCTAAAGAGCAAGATTGAGACATCGAGATATTACGATGGTGTGAACTTCGCACGCCGCATCACCTGCCCGGGATGGTTCTCGTTTGGCTACAACGATGACGTGGTGCCACCCACCACGGCCTACGCCACCTATAATATTGTGACGGCCCCGAAGACACTCAGCCCCTATCAGCAGACCGCCCACTTCTGGTATCAGGAGCAGTGGGACGAGTGGCAGGCATGGATTCTGAAACAATTGGGAATCGATAATTGACAATTGACAATTGATAATTGATAATTATGATTACCTTTTGAAGGGTTCTAAACCTCTCAACTTTGAAACTGACTCTCAACTCTCAACTCTAAACTCTAAACTTTTAAACTGACTCTCCGCTCGACCCGCAGGGGCGCTTTCGTAGCGAAGCGGAGAAAGAACTCTCAACCCTCAACTATAAAACTGACTCTGAACTATGAACTATAAACTAATAATAGGCATCGCCGCTCTCTTGCTGGCCGCCTGCAACACAACGAAGAAGAACGTGGAGACACAGAGTGAGCAACTGGCAGCGCGCATGGCTCAACTGCAGCAGCGCGGCTACATGTATGGCCATCAGGACGACCCCATGTACGGACTGACGTGGGCAGGCACCTATGCTGGCGATAGTGCCGAACTGGGCCGCAGCGATGTGTTGGAACTCGTCGGCGATTACCCGGGCGTGATGGGCTTCGACCTCGGCGGTATCGAGATGGGTGATGCGAAGAATCTGGACAGCGTGCCCTTCCAGCGCATCCACGACGAACTGGTGGCTCATGTGACTCGTGGTGGTATCGTCACGTTGTCGTGGCATCCACGCAACCCGCTAACGGGCAGCAATGCATGGGATGTGAGCGACACCACCGTCGTTCGCAACATCTTGCCCGGCGGCAGCGCGCACGAGAAGTTCAAAGAGTGGATGCAGCGCGTGGGCGATTTCATCGAGACGCTGAAGGATGCAGAAAGGCAGCCGGTGCCCGTCGTCTTCCGCCCGTGGCACGAGAACAACGGCTCGTGGTTCTGGTGGGGACAGAAGCTCTGCACCGACGAGGAGTTCCATGCGCTGTGGAACATGCTGCAGGACTACCTGCGCGATGAGCGCGGTTTTACTAACTTGCTCTGGAGCTATTCGCCCAATCTCGACGGCGGCTGGACCGAGGAGCGCTTCCTGCAGCGCTATCCCGGGAACGACTGCGTGACACTGATTGGCGAGGATGCCTACCAGTGGGGGACCGAGGAGGACTTCGTGAAGCAACTCACTGCCGACCTCGATTTCCTCAGCGACTTCGCTAAGCGCAACGGAAAACTACTTGCCATGACAGAGTGCGGTTTTAAGAATACTCCTGACTCCACGTGGTGGACACGCGTGCTCAAGCCCATCATGGACCGCTATCCGCTTAGCTACTTCCTCACGTGGCGCAACTACTCGAAAGAGTATTTCGGCCCGTCGAAGGACGAACCCAGCGGTGCCGACTTCAAGAAGCTCTACGAAGCCGAAAATACGCTGTTCCTGAAAGATATCGCAAAATAGAACAAACTAAGATAATGAAAGACTTCAACGAAAGACTGCAGGCCTTGCGACAGCACCATGAGGAGCTGCTCAACCGCCCGAACGAGCCACTGCCCTGGGGCAATGGCATCTATGAGAAATATAAGTACCCGATTCTGACCGCCGAGCACACGCCGCTGGAGTGGCGCTACGACTTGTCGCCCGAGGACAACCCCTACCTCATGCAGCGCATCATGATGAATGCCGTGCTGAACAGCGGTGCCATCAAGCTCGATGGTCGCTATCTGCTGGTGTGCCGCGTGGAGGGTGCCGACCGCAAGTCGTTCTTCGCAGTGGCAGAGAGCCCGAACGGCATCGACCAGTGGCGCTTCTGGGAAGAGCCCATCACGATGCCGGAGGCCGACGTGCCTGCAACGAACGTCTACGACATGCGACTGACGCAACACGAGGATGGATGGATCTACGGTGTGTTCTGTGCCGAGCGCCACGACGACTCACAACCCGGCAACCTCAGTGCCGCAACGGCGACGGCTGCCATTGCCCGCACAAAGGACTTGAAAACCTGGCAGCGACTGCCCGACCTCGTGAGCCGTTCGCAACAGCGCAACGTGGTGCTCCATCCGGAGTTCGTCGACGGGAAGTATGCTTTCTACACACGTCCGCAGGACGGTTTTATTGATACAGGCTCGGGCGGTGGCATCGGCTGGGCATTGGTCGACGACATCGAACATGCTGAGGTGAAGGAGGAGCGCATCATCAACGCTCGCCACTATCACACCATCATGGAAGTGAAGAACGGCGAGGGGCCGCATCCCTTGAAGACTGCGCAGGGCTGGCTGCACCTGGCCCACGGCGTACGTGCCACGGCCGATGGTCTGCGCTATGTGCTGTATATGTATATGACCGCCCTCGACGACCCCACTCGCGTCATCGCTCAGCCTGGCGGCTGGTTCCTCGTGCCTGAAGGCCAGGAATACCTCGGCGATGTGATGAACGTGGCATTTGCCAACGGTTGGATCATGGACGACGATGGCCGCGTGCTCATCTACTACGCCTCCGCCGACACCCGCATGCATGTGGCCGTGTCGAGTGTTGAACGCCTCATCGACTACTGCTTGCACACGCCTGAAGACGGTCTTGCCACCGCTGCCTCGGTGGAAACCATCAAGAAGTTGGTCAGGAAAAACAAAAGCACACAATAAAATCGAATGTCGGTAGTTTTATATTATAAATAGGTATTACCTGCTATCCGACTATTCACACTTAAACCCAATCAAAGCGATATGGCAACATTAAGAGAAAAAATAGGCTATGCGCTCGGCGACGCTGCTGCCGGCGGCATCACATGGAAAGTCATGTCGATCGCCTTTCCGCTGTTCTTCACCAACGTTTTCGGTCTGACCGTGGCCGACACAGCCACCCTGATGCTTGTGGCACGTATGTTCGATGTGGTTACCGACCCACTGATGGGATCGCTGGCCGACCGTACACAATCGCGCTGGGGCACCTATCGCCCGTGGCTCATCTTCGGTGCCGTGCCCCTTGGCATCATCTTCGCCCTGCTGCTCTACACGCCCGACTTCGGTCCTGTGGGCAAACGCGTCTGGGCCTACTCGCTCTACTTGCTAATGATGGCCGTCTACACTGCCGTGAACGTGCCCTACGGTTCGCTGCTCGGCGTGATGACCGACGACGACAACGAGAAGAACGAGTTCTCGTCGTATCGCATGGTAGGAGCCTATGCCATGGGGTTCATCACGTTGTTGTCGTTCCCGTACGTCATTGAGTTCATTGGCGGTGATAAATTGGCCGACGGCACCTACAGCGTGGCTGCCAAGCAGCATCAGTATGCAGTCATCGGCGTGGTCTTCGGTGCTCTTGCCACCATCGGAACGCTGGCTTGCGGATTGCTCACAAAGGAACGACTGAAACCCGTTCGCGCCGAGAAGTTCTCGTTCAAGCCCTTTGCCGACCTGTTTAAGAACAAGCCGTGGATTTACCTGACGCTTATCGGTATCTGCACGAACTTCTTCAATGGCTTCCGCTATGCCGTGGCAGGCTACTTGCTGGAGTACTGTCTGCATGGCGATGTAACGGTGTCGGGCCTCATCATCAACTACACCGTCTTCATGACTTTTGGTGAGGTCACCTGCATGATTTTCGGTGGACTCTCACCGAAGTTCACTCAGTGGGTGGGCTCGAAGCGCAAGGCGTTTGTCTGGGCTGCCATCATCTGCATCGTGTCGTCGATACTCTTCTTCTTCATCCCCATGGATCCCGCTTATATCTGGGTGATGGTGGCCATTGTCATCATCACATCCATCGGTATCGGCCTCTACTCACCGCTGCTGTGGTCGATGTATGCCGACGTTGCCGACTATGCCACTGAGAAGAATGGCACCTCGTCGACGGGCCTCATCTTCTCCAGCGGAACAATGGCCCAGAAGTTCGGCTCGGCCATCTCGGGTGCGCTCGTGGCCTTGTTCTTAGGCATGGCAGGTTTCATCTCGGGCACCGATGCTGCCACAGGACAAACCGTTGTCACCATCACCAACGAGGAAGCCGTGCGCCAGATGATCTGGGCACTGTTCTCACTCTTCCCCGCTGCCATTGCTGCACTCATCGTGTTGCTCCTCCACAAATATCCCATCAAGAAATAAACGCATGAAAAGCAGTTCCGCATGTCGCGAAAAGGTCGCAACGCTCAGAACAGAGGTGCAGGAAGTACTGGAAAACAACATCCTGAGCTTCTGGCTCGAACAGATGCAGGACCACGAGCATGGCGGCTTCTACGGACAGATGACGGGCCGCGGCAAACTCGTGAAGACGGCCGACAAGGGTGCTATCCTGAACGCTCGCATCCTCTGGGCGTTCTCGGCAGCCTATCGGGTGCTCCGCAAGCCGGAATACCTCGAAGCCGCAACACGTGCCAAAGACTACATCCTCGACCATTTCATCGACCCTGAGTATGGCGGCACTTATTGGAGTCTGGACTACCTCGGCCAGCCACGCGACACGAAGAAACAGTTCTATGCCATTGGCTTTATGATCTATGGCTTGTCGGAGTATGCTCGTGCCACTGGCGACCATGAGGCACTCGATGTGGCCCTCCAGCTCTATGAGTGCATAGAAGAACACTCGCTCGACCATGAATATAACGGCTACATCGAGGCAATGACGCGCGACTGGCAACCGATTGCCGACATGCGTCTCTCCGACCTCGATGCCAACTACCCGAAGTCGCAGAACACCCATCTGCACATCATCGAGCCCTACACCAACCTGTTCCGGTGTTTAAAGGAGTTTCGGGAGGTCGAATTATTCAATTGCAACTACGTACCAGCCCTGGGTGCCGTGCTCCCGATTGGTATCTCGGTGCCGCAGGAGGTCATTGATAACGTGGAGATGTCGCTCCGTAATCTCATCGACATCTTCACCGATCGAATCCTCAATCCCGATACCCACCACCTCGATCTCTTCTTCGAGAACGACTGGACGCGCGGCGCCGGCCATCTGGAGAGCTACGGCCACGACATCGAGTGCTCGTGGCTCATGCACGAGGCAGCCCTGGTGCTGGGCGACAAGGCGGTATTAAAGAAGGTGGAGCCCATCGTGCGTGAAGTGGCGAAGGCATCGGAGAAAGGCCTGAATGCCGACGGTTCGATGATTCACGAGGCGAACCTCGACACCGGGCACATCGACGACGACCTCCATTGGTGGGTGCAGGCAGAGAATGTAGTGGGATGGTTCAACCTCTACCAGCACTTCGACGACGAGGATGCCCTGCAGAAAGCACTCCGATGCTGGGACTACATCAAGCGTAACCTCATCGACCGCGAGCATGGCGAATGGTTCTGGAGCCGCCACCGCGACGGTTCGCTGAACCTCGACGACGACCATGCTGGCTTCTGGAAGTGCCCCTACCACAACTCCCGCATGTGCCTCGAAATCATTGAAAGGACCCCTAGGAAAGCCTAGGAAAACCTAGGAAAACCTAGGAAAACCTAGGAAAGCCTAGGAACCCCTAGCCCCCTCAAGAAAAAACCCTAGCAAAAAGCAACTGAAAATATGAAAACAATCAAAGCAATTCTCTCCCTTCTGGTGCTTGCCATCCCTGCTTTCGCATGGAATGGCGAACTCACCATTCAAACCCCAAACACACAAATGCTGCTGCATGCCTGGGAAGGTGGCGACCTGCGCATGGCTTACTACGGCGACCGCACTGCCACATTGCAGCAGTTGCGCGATGCCGGCGACGACTTGAACTTCTCCGCCATGCCGGCATTCGGCACCGTCGATGCCATCGAGGCGCCTGCCCTGCAGATTCAGCATGCCGACGGCGACCAGAACCTAGAACTGAAAGTCGACAACGTGGAGACACGCAGCGAGGGCAATGCTACCGTGACCATCATCACGATGAGCGACAAGCTGCAGCCCGTCACCGTGCGTGTGTTCTACAAGGCATACAAGCAAGTAGACATCATTGAGACATGGACGGAGATTTCTCATCAAGAGAAGAAGGCCGTCACGCTGAAGCGCTTCGACTCCGGACATCTCACCTTCCGCCAGGGCAACGTGTGGCTGACGCATCTGCATGGCAACTGGGCCGCCGAGACCGAGTCTACACAGGAGCGACTCACGGCGGGCATGAAGACCATCCGCAACACCGACGGCGCCCGCAACTCACACCTCGATGCCCCCGAGCTGATGCTTTCGCTCGACGGACAGCCGCAGGAGAACACGGGGCGCACCATCGGTGCCGTCCTCTGCTGGAGTGGAAACTTCGAGTTGCGCATCAACACCAACTCCCACCACGTGCATCATCTCTATGCAGGCATCGACCCGCTGGCCAGCGAATATGTGCTGGAGCCCAAGCAGGTGTTCGAAACGCCGCATCTCGCATTGACCTACACCACCGAGGGCATGGGTGGCGTGAGCCGTAACTTCCATCGCTGGGCACGCACGGAAGGCATGTTCCACAGGGGCATGAAGACGGGCGACATCCTTTTGAATTCGTGGGAGGGCATCTACTTCGACATCACCGAGGAGCGCATCATTCAGATGATGGACGACATTGCGAAGTTCGGTGGCGAACTGTTTGTAATGGACGACGGCTGGTTTGGCGATAAGTATCCGCGCAACGACGACACATCGTCGCTCGGCGACTGGGTCGTTGACCGCCGCAAGCTGCCTAACGGCATCAAAGCCCTCACCGATGCTGCCCGCGAGCGTGGCATCAAGTTCGGCATCTGGATTGAGCCGGAGATGTCGAACACCAAGAGCGAGCTCTTCGAGAAGCATCCCGACTGGGTGCTGCAGACCAAGGGTCGCGAGCTGAAGCAGGGTCGCGGCGGCACGCAGGTGGTGCTTGACATGAGCAACCCGCAGGTGCAGGACTTCGTGTTCCGCGTGGTCGATGACCTGATGACGCAATATCCGGAGATTGCCTATATCAAATGGGATGCCAACGCCAGCATCCAGAACTATGGCTCGCTCTATCTGCCGAAGCAGAAGCAGTCGAACATCTACGTCGACTACCACCTCGGACTCATCAAGACGCTGAAGCGCATCCGTGCGAAATATCCCGACCTGGTCATCCAAGACTGCGCCTCGGGTGGCGGACGTGCCAACTACGGTCTGCTGCCTTACTTCGACGAGTTCTGGGTGAGCGATAACAACGATGCCCTGCAGCGCGTCTACATCCAGTATGGCACAAGCTACTTCTTCCCTGCCAACGCAATGGCACAGCACATCGGCGGCGTACCCTATTGGAACACCGGCGGACGCATCACGCCCATCAAGTTCCGTTGCGATGTGGCGATGAGCGGTCGACTCGGCATCGAGCTGCAACCAAAGCATATGAGCGACGAGGAGCGTGCACAATGCACACAAGCTTTTGCCGACTATAAGGAGCTGCGGCCCATCGTGCAGACTGGCAACCTCTATCGCCTGCTGTCGCCCTTCAGCCGTGAAGGCCTCGCCTCGCTGATGTATGTCGACGATGTCCGCTCGCATGCCGTGCTGTTCATCTACAAGGTAGACAATTACTGCGACCAGCCCATCCCACGCATCCGCCTCGCCGGCCTCGACCCCGACCGCACCTATACACTCACCGAGCGCAACGTGAAGAACGGCCAAAAGCCCTGCTCGCTCAACGGAAAGCAGTTCACCGGTCGCTTCCTGATGTCTGTCGGCATAGAGGTTCCCCTGCGCGACGACTATGCCAGCCGCGTGTTTGAGCTGAAGTAAAAGAAGTGGAAAACGAGATACTCAATAGGTAGATATTAGTCTAAGGTTTTATTGAAAGGGCAGCGTTGTCGTGATGACAGCTCTGCCCCGTTTTTTTATAGGAATGATATAGCAGATGACGCAAGGACCTCGGAGAGGTCGCACTATGCTTAACCGCAGGTCTTGACCTGCGGTAGATGTAACTATGCAGGGGTACGACTTCGAAGATGTCGCACAATCGTACAGTTATTCTTGTTGTGCGACCCCTCTGGGGTCGTAGCTATGCGGATGACTTGTCCCCGCAGGTCAAGACCTGCGGTTATGTACATGAGACTCCTTTGGGGTCTTTTCTCCATTCGTCCTTGTGCTATCTGCTATGTTATCTCCTTTTTTATTTGCACCTTTACCGGCCACATCCCTGCATTCATTCGTACCAATGAATCATTGGGAGATTATTTGCTTTCCGCTCCGTTTAGTTTCAGAATCATCTGCTCGTATTCAGCGCGCTTCTCTTCCATGCGTTCATGCACGTGGCCGAAGCCTTCGGCATGTCGTTTCCATTCCTCCAGCGCAGGTGTGGTGCGATCGGCAGACTCTGCCTTCAACAAAAACTCGATGTAAGCCTGTTCGGCCTTCACCCCGTCCTCTTCAATCAGTTCGTAGGTCTGCGCGATGTTGTAGAGCGAAGCCAGCGACTGCGGGTTGTATTTCAGGCAATTCTTCCAGTCCCAGATGGCAGAGTAGTATTCTTCGTTCTGATAGTAGCCGTCGGCAAGCGCCGAGTGCAGGTTGAACATCGCTGCATCGTCGGGTTGCATGCGTTGTAGCGCCATCAGCAAGATGTGAATGCCCTCGGCGTTGCGTTGCAACTTCACCAGCGCTGCTCCAAGGTGATAGAGTGGCCAAGCTTTCGCGGAGTCGTTCAGGTGTACGGCCTGCCCATAGTGCTCCACCGCCTTTAGCAATAGCGTAGAGTCTGCCTCGGCCAACTGTTCATAGCACATGCCCAGCGAATAGTGGGCGGCAAACGTGGAGTCGCCAAGCGCCAGCAATTGCTCATAGGTCTCTGTGGCTTCGGGATATTGCTTCAGGAAAAACTGAGCATCGGCCTTCTGCCGCTTCACGAGGATGTTACTTGCGTCTTCTGCTTCGTAGCGTTGCGTCAGCGCCAATGCCTGCTCAGGTTCGTCAAATAGGTTATAGGCAAGCGCCATATCGGCCACTACCTCCGAATCCATTGGGAACCGCGCCAGCAGCCGTTCGCCCCACTGGCGTTGCTTGGTGGTCTTGTCGTCAAGCGCCTTATAGCTATAGAACAGCTGTCGCAGGGCATCGTGGCTGAGCACGCTATCGGGCAACTGCTCCAACAGCGCCACACACCGCCGAAAGTCTGCCCGCAGGAAGTAGCATGTGGCGAGTTTGCTTTTGACCATATCATCGGCATCAGCCACCAGCGTGTAGTATTGCATGGCATGATAATAGTCGTACTGCTCCATGCAGCTATCGCCTTGAGCCACAAGCAGCGAGTCGGCAGTAGGCTTGCCGCCAGCCCACCCTTGGGAACTGACGGCAAGTGCTATCAAGAGAGAGAATAAATGGTTTCTAATCATAATCCAGTTCTTTTTGGAATCATCTGAGGGTTAGTCAAAATAGAGAAAGGAGCCAACCTGTAGTCCCCTCCTCCTGGGAGGAGGGGTTAGGGGTGGTAGAGAAAAAAAATGATATAACCTATTTTAAATTAGGTAATTAAAAAGGTCGAACCTTATTTATCGCTACCACCCCTTACCCCTCCTTCCCGAAGGAGGGGACCACTGGCAGCGATTTTCATCCATTATTCCATTTTGGGATAATCTCCCTCCCCCTTTGGGGAGGGCCGGGGTGGGGCTCCCCTACTGCAGCCTAAACGACACAGGAATGGTGTACTTCACGCGCACGACTTCGCCATTTTGCTTGCCTGGCTGCCACTTCGGCATCTGCTTCACCACGCGCAGCGCCTCTTGGTCGAGTTCGGGACTCACGCTCTTCACCACCGTCGGCTCAACCACCGAGCCGTCTTTGTTAACGACGAACTGCACAACCACACGTCCCTGCGTGCCTTTGTCTGTAGCCTCCTTCGGATATTTCATATTCTTCATGAGGAAGTTCATCAGTTCCTGCTGGCCGCCGGGGAACTCCGGCATCTGTTCCACCACGTCGAACACATCGCCCTGCACAACAGACCCTTCAGCCTGTGCTTCGTCCTGAGCGGGTGTGCCATCGACGGCGACGCCTACCATCATGGGCTTTCCTGCCGCACTATCGGCCTGTGCTTGCTCTGCTGCCGTAGCGGGTTCAGCAGTTTTCTTATCGAGGTTGCAGGCCACAAGGGCCACTCCGATCACCGGCACCAGCAGCAGGTACTTCGCCCGCAGCCAGCTATTTGTACGTTTCTTGTTCATCATACGAATTCTAAGTTTTAAAGGTAAGACATTGAAATTATTACACACTGTAGCTACATTCTTTCCATAGGCCAGGCCAAGCAGATGATACTGATAGGCTTTGCGCTCGCTGCCAGCCTCCACCACCCGTTCATCAGCCAGGTATTCCAGGTTCAACCGCACTTCGCGCCGCATGAGCCACACGAACGGATTCGGCCAGCAAGCGATGGTGAGCAACTCCATCAACACGATGTCTACTGAGTGCCACTGCTCCACATGCGCCCGCTCGTGGGTCATAATCTCCTGCAACTGCTCCTCCGACTGTGCCTGGGGATTCACGAATATCCAGCGGAAGAACGAGAACGGACAGGTGGAGTCCTTCAGTCGGAACACCTTATCGGCCGCCTGTTCCGCACTTCGCATCATCCGCACGATGGTCGTTAGCAGCCAAGCCAGACGGGCCAAGAGCACTCCAACACCGCACATATATAATAAGGTGAACAGCCGCAGCCACGGGAATCGCGCCTCTGTGCCCGTGATGGTCACCGTTGGAAGCATTACTTCCTGATACACCTCGGCAAGATTGGCCGTTTGCTCGTGGCTCGCCACCCACCAACTCAGGTCGGCAAGAGGAATCGTCAGCGCCGCTGCTGCCATCAGTAGCAACACCACCCGGCGCCACACAAAGAACGTGTCGCGCGTGAACAACAGACGATAGAAGCCGTAGAACACGGCCAGCAGCACGTTCACTTTCAGCAGATATACCATTGTTATCATAACTCGTTCGCTTAAATTACTTCACACCATTGCTTTCGATTTCCTGGATAATCTCCTTCAGATCATCAGACGAGAGTTTCTCTTCGCGAGCGAAGAACGACACCATGTCACGAAACGAGCCGCGGAAGTAGTCGCGCACAAAGCCCGACATGAAGCGACGCTTGTAGTCGCTCTCCGCAATAGCGGGTTCGTAGACGTAGGTCTTGCCCTGCTGGCGCTGGTTGACAAACAGCTTGCGCTTCAGGTTTTGCATGACAGAGGCCAGCGTGGTGTAAGGGGGTTGTGGCTCAGGCATGTGCTGAAGAACGTCCTTCACGGTGCACTCACCCAGCTGCCACACCTGCTGCATCACCTCTTCTTCTTGTTTAGTCAGTTTCTCCATGTTCTTTGACGAATGATTTGTTTACGGTTGCAAATCTACGAAACTTTCGTAGATGATGCAAATTAATCACGTTAAAGAAACTTAAATGCACGAAATAAGTTGCTGATATTGCATAAATTACGAATGTTTCGTAGATAAAGGGGCGTTGAAAATGGATATGAAGTGCGTTGAAAAAGGCTATTAAACACATTAAAAAAAGCAAGGAAACGCATTGAAAATTGCTATAAAACACATAGAAAATGGCAATGAATTACATTGCTTTTATATCGCTAAAGGCACGCTTTAAATTCTCTGTTTGCATGCTCCCGAAAAGCCAAAGCAATGACCTCATTTTGCAAATCAACTTAAATTGTGAAGTAAATTAAGTTAATTTGTGTAGTAAATTAAGTTAATTTACCAAGTAAAATAAGTTAATTTACTGAGTAAAATAAGTTAATTTACCGAACAAATTAAGTTAATTTACTGAACGGGAGCAATGATATCGCTGCACGAAAGCATTGATATCGCTGCACGGGAGCATTGTTCCACGTGTACGAAAGCTGTGCTCCTGCCATTTGAAAGATGTAGGGACGCGGCGCCGCGTCCCTACATTTCAATCATATGATGCCACCTCCTATCCCATTCCATAACAAAAAAGGTTCGCCCGGACGTGCAATCCAGGCGAACCTTGATGGGTTATGTTTTTGAAAGATTGATTACATGGAGAACTTGTAGCCGAGTGTGATCTGGAAGACGCTGTGTGAAGGATCACCATCCTCGAACACTTTCGACAGTCCAAAGTTGTAGCGACCGTCAATCACGAAGCCATTAATCTCATACGAAAGACCAATGGGGATTGCGAGGTCGAACGACTTCACGTCGACATCAGTTTCACTTTCGCCAGAATAGCCAGCAACCGAACCCTCGAGCTTGCTCTTAGCCGAGATGTTAAAGCCAGGCTGTACACCCAATTTCACTGCCAAGCCATCGGTAACGTAGACGTTCATGACTAAAGGAATGTTCAGATAGTCGAGTTTCGTAGTAGTCTTTGCATTGGCATTGATGCCCCAGAGGCTGAAGCCGTTTTCAGACTTACATCCCTGCATTGAGTAGAGAGCACCACCAGCGAGGCTGATCATGTCAGATACTTGGTATTCCAACTCTGCACCGATAGCCAGTCCCAGACGAGGATCGGCGTTGTCTACCTTGGTCAGGTTGGCAATGTTAAGACCAACCTTCGGCTGAATGCTCAGTGTACCAGGTGCATGCTGTGCAAAAGCACCCATTGAAAGCATCATCAAAGATGCGATAACAAATAATTTCTTCATGTCTTTAAAAATTTAAAATGTGAAACAAATCAGTTCTAATGATAAAAAACCCCACACCCGAAAGGTCGTGGGGTTATGAGTGGGGATTATTCTTCCGGAGCCTTGTCGATGAGATCCATGAACTCGTCGAGTTTCGGCGTGATAATGATCTGAGTGCGGCGGTTGCGCTGCTTGCCCAGTTCGGTATCGTTGGTGGCAATGGGATTGTATTCACCACGACCGCCGGCGGTGAGACGCTTCGGGTCTACGCCATAGTGGTTCTGCAGATACTGCACCACGCTCGAGGCACGCAGACAGGAGAGGTCCCAGTTGTTGCGGATGTTCTCGCGATTGATAGGCACGTTGTCGGTGTTACCTTCGATAAGCACATCGTAGTCCTTGTAGTCCATGATGATCTTGGCAATCTTCGACAGCGTCTCTTCAGCGCGGCTGTTGATCTCGTAGGAGCCGCTCTTGTAGAGCATGTTGTCGGCCAGCGAGATGTAGACAACACCCTTCAGCACCTGCACATCAACCTCCTTCAGCTCTTCCTTCGAAAGCGAACGAGTGAGGTTGTTGGTGAGAACCATGTTCAGCGAGTCGCTCTTCGACTTCACCTCGACGAGATGACGGATGTACTGGTTCGACTCATTAATCTGATCGACAAGCTTGTCGATGGAGATGTTGTTCTGCGAAGCGTTAGCAACACTTTGGTCAAGCGTCTTCTGCAAACGGGCATAAGCCTTCTTCTGGTCTTCAAGTTGCTGCTTCTGTGCTGCGAGGGCCTCCTCAAGCGAGGTGACGCGGGCATTGGCACCGGCGAGCTGTTCCTTAGCGGACATATAGCTCGACTGGAGTTCGCGGTTTTCATTCTGACAGTTCACCAGGTCTTTCTTGCTGGCGCAGCTCGTCGCGAGCAGACATACTGCTCCGACGGCAATAAGGAATGTAGTTTTCTTCATATTCATTTCTGTTGTTTAATGTTCATGTCTAAACCCGAAAAAACGGGCTATGCTGGACTTTCCATACTCTATTTGCCGACAAAAATACGGCTTTTACTTCTATAATGACGATTAGGCAAAAGGAAAGTTTCCGTGAATTATCGATTTTTAACGTACTCCCCTGCTTTTATAGAAACAAATTAGAACAAATTAGGATAATCATAACTCTAAACTCTCAACTCTAAACTATTCCCCTATTCTCCACTCGCCTGTATGGTAGTTGATCTCGAACCGTTCGCAGTAGTGGAACTCGCATTCCGTGCCCTTGAAGGTGATGGGGAAGATGATGATCTTCGAGTGTGGCAGGTCGGGATCCATCCAACGATCACCTACATAGAGATAGGTGGTCTGCTTTGTGCCACGGATGACGAGGATGGCGGCGGCCTGTGTGCGATAGGCTACGGAGTCGCCGATGTTGCGCAGGGGAATCCAACCCTTCGTGAGATCATGCGTGTACGACATCTTGCACTGGTTCGGTGCCCAACCCGAACAGGCGGAGTTGAACATGAAGTAGAGGTCGGCATCGCCTTTCTTCTCGGCAGGAACACGCACAATGGCCGGTGCCTCGCGGCGGTCGCCCTCGAAAAGCGGCGTGTGGGCAACGGGCGTGAGGTAGTCGTCGCTCAGGCGGAACAGTCCAAGGTTGGTGTTCTCCTCAGTGGTGGAGATGAAATAGGCTGTGCCATCGTTGTCGACAAACACATTGCAGTCACGGCTCTTGATGCCCATCGGCCGTCCCGACCACACGAGTTGATAATTGCCATCGATGGAATCGCACTGGAAGCAGGCGGCCTCGGAAGCGGCATAGTTGCGCGACTCCCAGTGGCACCACACCACGTATTTGCCGGTTTTCTCGTTGTAGAGCAGCTTGGCACGCTCAATCATGCGCCGGCGTCCCAGGTCGGGCGAGGTCACGCCGTTCTGAATAATCTTCTTCACGAACGTCCAGTGCTGCAGGTCTTGCGATGAATAGAGGTTCACATCGGGGTTCCACGACCGGCCACGGTCTTCGCCCACCATATACCATGTGTCGCCCTGCTTGAGGAATCCCGGTGCATGGGCCTGCACCATGTTTCCATCGGCGTCGAGCCACACGTCGCCATTACGAATCTCAGTCCACTGGTTCTTTCTCTGCTTGCGCTTCTGCGTGTTGTCGCCCTCTGCCCAAACCGTTGTGGTGAGGCAGAGGAGCAGGATAAGGGTTAAGGCAGTTTGTTTCATGTTGTCATTGTTTTATTTGTGTGAATGGTTTGCTATAGGAAGTTATCTTTTCGGTAGCGTCACCGGGAAGAGCGGACTCTCGGTGTGCTCGCGGTAGATGATATCAATTAAGCGCCTCACCATCTTTGGATAGCGGGCTGCGAGATCGCGGTCCTCATGCGGGTCGTCGGCGAGGTTATAAAGATGGGGTTCACCTGCCTTCACAACGAGTTTCCAATTGCCCTGCCGCACACCAAGCATATCGGTTTCGTGGAACTCCCAATAGAGGTGGTCGTGCTTTCGCTGGCGGCCGTGTCCCGTGAGCGTAGGAAGAATGGAGATGCCGTCGAAATAGTCGGGCTGCAGACGATCGTTGCGATAGCGTTGCTCATAGCGAGTGATGCCGGCGACGTCGCAGAAGGTTGGCATGAGGTCGTAGAAGGCGAACGGCAGGTCGCTAACGGCACCGGCCTTCACATGTCCCGGCCATCGGGCAACGAACGGGATGCGGATGCCTCCCTCGTGGGTGCTACGCTTCAGTCCGCGGAAACGACCGTCGCGATTGAAGAAGGTGGGGTCGGCACCGCCTTCCTCATGGGGTCCGTTGTCGCTGGTGAAGATGAGGAGGGTGTTCTCGGCGAGTCCTTTCTCTTTGAGCAACTGCATGATCTCACCCACATAGGCATCGAGGCGCGTGATCATCGCAGCAAACTCGGCATGGGTGTGCAGGGTGGCATTATATCGCGACGCACACTGTCCGCTGAAAGTCTTGTCGTCGGCGAATTGCTCTCGGTAGCCTAACAGCAGCGAGTCAACAGGCTGTCGGAGTTCGGCATGCGGCAACGTGTAGGTGAAGATGCCGAAGAAAGGTTTTCCGTTGGACTGCTGTGAAAGCCATTGCATCGCCCGTTGGTGGATGAGGTCGGCAGAATACTCCCGGCGGTTGTCGTAGTCGGGCCCGCACATAGCATGTTCCACATTCTGCTGCAGCACCTCGCGCACAACGGCAGTGTCGCCCTTGGCACGGCTGTAACGGTTGAGGAAGTTGGGGAAGTAGAGATGTGCCTGGAACTGACAGATGTAGCCATAGAACTCGTCGATGCCACGCTTGTCGGGTGTCGACGCGCTCCCCTCATAGCCACCAGCCCACTTTCCGAAAAGCCCTGTGGTGTATCCGTTGTCGCGCATGATCTCTGGCAGGATGACATGAGCGGTGTCGTAAGGTTCCTGACCAACGATGGCATAGTCGTCACACTGGCCGTAGGTGACCTTCCCCAGCCAATGCTCGCGGTTTCCTCGCACGAAAGTATGACCTGTATGTTGACCCGTCATCAGCGAAGCCCTCGACGGAGCAGAGACAGGACTGCCGGCATAGGCCGACGTGAAGCGCATTCCCTCGGCAGCCAAGCGGTCGATGTTGGGAGTGCGGATGTATTGTTGGCCGTAGCATCCCAGGTCGCCCCACCCCATGTCGTCACACATTATATATATAATATTGGGCTTGGAAGCCGATGCGCCACCACGACCAGTGCCGTCAGCCTCTGCTTCGCCAGCAGCAATTGTCGGCGGAGGAAGCAGAGAACCTGTAGCGGTGAGTGTGACCAGCGTACCTGCCACAGGTAGCATCAGACGGATTGCTTTCATCGATGAGGATTCTTAGTATGCTCTGCAAAGATACAAAAAAGTTCAGAGAAGCAGGTTGCAATGTGAAAGTTTTTTTGCTTTATGTGTTTTTTGCTTTGGAAAACAAATAATAATTCGTAAATTTGGCTACGCCGAATTTACTCTCGCTCGGGAAAGAAAAAGAAATATCGCTTTTCTTTTTGCATTTCCCTCACTTATTCGTAAATTTGCAACATGAAACAAAGAACTGTTCGTATTTTCATTACTTTGGCTGTCGTGCTGTCGTGGTTGGCTGGTGCCAACGTGCATGCCGCAGCCATAGAGAAAGGTGTTTCGCGGGCGCTGGCTACAGAGCGTGCCGCACATGTAAGTGACATTCATTACTCGCTGACGTTCACCATTCCGGAACGCAAGGAGGAGGCCGTGACATTCATGGAGATTGTGCGCTTCACGTGGAATGGCAACGAAGACCTGCAGCTGGACTTCCTAGGCTCGCCGGAACAGCTGGAGAAGGTCATCGGCGTGAACGGCAAGGGTGTGAAGACGGTGTTGCGAGAAGAACACATCGTCATACCGAAACGATATCTGCGCGAGGGCGAGAACATCGTCGAGGTTATCGGGCGCAGCAGCGACAAGGCGCTGAACCGCTCCGACGAATACCTATATACGCTGTTCGTACCCGATCATGCTCGTTCGGTATTTCCCTGCTTCGACCAGCCCGACCTAAAGGCGCAGTTCGCTTTGAAGCTGAACCTGCCTGAAGGCTGGGTGAGCATCTCCAACCAGACGCAGAAGCCCATCCCAACCTATCTATTCTCATTCACCGCAGGAAAGTTCCAAGTGCAGAAGGCCACCCGCGACGGTCGTGAGCTAACGGCACTCTATCGCGAGACCGATCCGAAGAAGGTGGCTCAGCTGCCGAAGGTGTTCGACGAGGTAGCTCTCTCGCTGAACTGGATGGAACGCTACACCAACATTCGCTATCCGTTTGAGAAATACGGCTTTGTGGTCTTGCCGGGCTATCAGTTCGGCGGCATGGAGCATCCGGGCTGCATACAGTTCACCGATCACGAAATCTTCCTCGGACAGAATCCGACGCCCGATGAAGAGCTGACGCGCCTGAACCTCATCGCTCACGAGACGGCTCATATGTGGTTCGGCGACCTTGTGACCATGCGTTGGTTCGACGACGTGTGGACGAAAGAGGTGTTTGCGAACTTCATGGCCGATAAGATTTCGCGCGAGCAATTCCCCGACATCAACCACGACTTGCTTTTCCTGCGCAACCACTATCCTTCTGCACTTTCCACCGACCGCACGGAAGGCACCCACCCCATCCAGCAACCACTCGACAACCTGAACGGTGCAGGCCTGCTCTATGGCAACATCATCTACCACAAGGCACCCATCATGATGCGACAGCTGGAACTGATGAAGGGTGAAAAGGCGCTACGCGACGGTCTGCGGGCCTATCTGAACAAGTATGCCTACAGCAACGCGACATGGGACGACCTGGTGAGTGTGCTCGACGAGTTTGCCCCGGAGCATAGCGCAAAGTCGTTCAGCGATGTGTGGGTGCAGCAGAAAGGACTTCCCACCATCACCTGCGAACGGCAGCAGGACGGCAGCATCATCGTCAGCCAGGCAGACCCCTATCATCGACATCTGGTATGGAAGCAAGACTTCTCCTTGGGGGTTGTCATCAGCGACAGCCGCCAACAGCAGGGGTTCCGCACCGACGAGGTGAGTGTGTTCTCGGCTGCGCCACAGGTGACCGTTCCCGCAGTGGCCGTTGCCACCGACTCACGACGCCAGCCGCTAGTCATACCGAATCTGAATGGTATGGGCTACGGCCGTTTTGTCTGCGACGATAACACATTGCTCTTCCTCGGCTTCACCTGCCAGACCGAACCCAATGCCCTGAACCGTCAGGCCGCACTGATGACGCTCTACGAGAACTATCTCATGGGCAACACCACTGCCGCCTGGATGCTCGGCACGCTCATCACCTATCTGGCACAGGAAGAGAACCCACTCGTGGCCACGACCATTTGCAACTACCTCGGACGGGTGTTGAAGGAGGTCACACCCGACGAGCGCAGCTTTGCAGAGTACACCCTTTACAACCACGCACAGCAGCACTCCATCACCAGTGTGCGCCAGCAACTGCTCCGCATGCTCTCCACGACGGCAACTTCGAAAAGCATCCTTGACAACATCTACACGCTTTGGAAGAACAAAGCCTCTGAACTCCTCGACGAACGCGACTATTCGCGCATGGCTTATCATCTTGCCATCATGCGTCCTGCAGAGTGGCAGCAGATTCTCTCCACGCAGCGCAGCCGACTGAAGACCGACGACGAGCGAGCAGAGTTCGACTACATCTCGCGAGCTTGCAACCCCGATGAACAGGCACAGCAGCAACTCTTCAACGACCTGCTGAAAGCCGAGAACCGCCGCGTGGAACCTTGGGCCCGCTCATTGCTTGCCCTGCTTAACGATCCCACACGCGAACCGCTCTCCAATCGCTATCTCGCACCCGGTCTCGACGCCCTTGAAGAAATCCAGCGCACAGGCGACATCTTCTTCCCAGGCTATTGGCTCTCGTCGCTGTTCAGCGGTCATCAAAGTGAAGAGGCAAAGAGCATCGTGAAAAACTGGATCACTGCCCACCCCTCACTCTCTCCCGCCTTGATGAACAAACTCAAAGAGAACGCCTACTATTTGACAAAGTAACAAGGTAACAAAGTAACAAAGGACCACGAGCTCTGCTCGCTTTCGTAGCGTAGCGGAGAAAGAACAAAGTGACAAAGTAACAAGGTAACAAGCTAACAAAGTAACAAAGTAACTCCTCCCCCCATGAAGAAAACCCTCCTTCTGCTCCTCGCAGCCCTTCCTGCTGTCCTGTTTGCTGCGATACCATCGCAGCCCAACCAGCAGCCCAACCAACAGCCCCAACAGCAACCCACCCAGCAGCCCGCCCGCTGGAACACCCCCGGTGCAGGCAACCCGTTCATCCCCGGCTACTTCGCCGATCCAACCATCCGCAAATTTGGCGACACCTATTATCTATATGCCACCACCGATGGCACGGGCAATGGCTACGGACCGGCCCAAGTATGGACGTCGAAGGACTTCCGCACGTGGACCAATCACATCATGGACTGGCCGACAACTGAGGTGGTGTGGGCACCCGACGTGATGCAGACTGCCGACGGCCTCTATCGCTACTTCTATTGTGAGCCATGCGTTCTGCATGAGGGCGTAGGGCCGACGCCCCTCGGCCCGTGGAAGAACGTACTGGGCAGCGACGACGCCGTCCTTGTGGAGGACCGCTTTGTTCATAACGCCATCACCCTCGACGGCCAGACCTTCGTCGACGACGACGGTCAGATCTATATCTACTTCGGCACATGGGGTATCTACGACGGCTTCGGATGCGGTGTGGCAAAGTTCAATCCCGACATGAAGTCGTTTTCCGATAAGAAGCTCATCCTGAATACCGAGATCAAGGACTTCTTCGAGGCTCCCTTCGTGCTGAAGCGCAACGGCATCTATTACTTCACCTATTCCTCGGGTTCCTGCCACGACCACACCTATCGTGTGCAGTATGCCACGAGCACCGTTGGACCGATGGGACCCTATGAATACCAAGGATGCATCCTCGAGACCAACGACGACCGCACCGTTCATGGCCCCGGCCATCATAGCATCCTGCAGGACGGCGACGAATACTACATCGTCTACCATCGCCACAACATCCCACAGGCTACGCATGGCTTCAACCGACAGATTTGCATCGACGAACTGCACTTCACCCCTGATGGCAAGATTGAGAAGGTCAAGCCCACCCACGACGGTGTGTTGCCGCGCTCTGTGCGCAACCTGCCCATCCGTGAGAACCTTGCCTTCGGTGCCACCACAACAGCCTCGAGCTACTACAGCGACGACTACCGCCCACAATATGCCACCGACGACAACAATGCCACACTTTGGCGACCTGCCACCTGTCACGGTGAAGACTTTTTGCAGATAGACCTCGGCAAGGAAACCACCTTCCAAGAGGTGCAGACACAGTTTGAGTTCACGACATTCTATTATCAATATAAAATAGAAACCTCCTCCGACGGACAGCAGTGGAATCTCTACGCCGACCACACCAGCAACACGCAGCCGGGTTCACCGATGATCGACACGGGCCGGCAGACCGCTCGCTACCTGCGCATCTGGGTGACCGGTCGCGAGATGAATGGTCACTTCGGTGGCATCTGGAATGTGAAGGTGTACGAGAATCCCACCACGGATGAACAGGTGGTGGCGCCTGCAGTCTCCTCTGCCTGGAAGGAGCGTCATGCTGATATTGCAGGCGGTGCTCCTGGCTGCAAGGGCACAACAGAACCCATCATCAGCCTGAACGCCAAGGACTTCCCCGTAGGCACTTCCGTGAGCGAACTGAAGAGCAACGACTATGACTTCACGGGCACAAGCGTTCTCGTGGAACTCCACGACGGCCGACCTGCCTTCCACTTCACGGGTTCGCAGTCTTTCCGAAGCAACAAACCCCTACCCGACTGCATGAACTACAGCGCGCCGTATAGCGTAGAGGCATGGGTGCTGAATCCACAGGTGGATCGCAACGAGTGCATCGTACAACTCATCCCCGACCGCCACGACCTTTCCACCGTCGAGCTCTGCAACGGCAGCGACCCGCAGAATGGTCTGATGATGCACAACGCATCGTTCGAGAACAGCGGCTCGCCACTCATCAAGCAACACGAGGGCGAATGGCAACACTGGGTAGTGACCTACGACGGCTATATGGAGCGCCACTACCTGAACGGACAGCAGGTGTCGGAGAAGAACATGATGCTCGTCTTGCGTCCGCGCGGCTATGTTCAGATAGGTGCATCCTTCGAAGGCAACTCGCCCTTCAACGGCTATCTGCATGCACTCGCCATCTACGACCGCACCATCTCTGCCGACGAGGTGAAAGCACGCTACGAGACACCACTCGACTACGACCTCGCTGCGGCAGAGAAGCTACAGGCCCAGGCCGCCAAGCAAGAACTGAAAGGAGCCCGCCTGGAAGTGTCGGCGCTCACACCTCAGCTGCTCAGCGTTCGCCTCGTCGACAAGCAGGGAAACCTCGTACAGCCGGGTTTCAATAAGGTCAGCGCCATCTGCCTGCAGGAGTATTCGCTGCAGGAAGGACAAACACTCATCACACTTCCCAAACCCGGGAAGTACACCATTACGGCAATGGCGAATCTGGGAGAGAAAGGTGCAAGAAAGATTGCCAAGAAAACCATCACCTCAATGGAAGAAGGATTTAAAACCATCAAAGGTGAAACTGGAACGCTGACGTCAAAGGGTCGCAACTTCAATGCGTTTGCGTCGGAGAACGGTCCGATGAAATACGAACTCGTCACTGGCGACTTCGTGGCCATCTGCCATCTCAGCGACCTCACGGGTCGCGACCGCCGGCGCACGCCCAGCTATAACGAAGGTGGACTGATGGTGCTCGACGACACCGACCCGAAGAACCAACAGATTGTGCAGATGGGCATCTTCCCGAACTACAACTGCGGAAACATGCTCACTACAGTTTCTCATCACGGTCGACGCCCGCAGTTCTCACGCGGCAACAGCTGGCAGTACGACCCGTGGCTGATGATTGAGCGACAGGGCGACACGTTCATCGTTCGTACCAGTGCCGACGGTCAGCAGTGGACCGAGACCACTGGCTCACCCGTGGAGATGCGCATGCCCGAACAGGTAAAGGTAGGCCTTTTCCAAGTCACGTATACCGACAACGAAGCCTCAGCCACCTTCGACCACTTCACCATTTATCAGCAAGCGAAGAAATAGGAAGTAGTTATTGGCATCAGACGCTTCCAGTAAGACCCCAAAGGGGTCACATGTGCATAGCGGGTGTGTCAAAATAGAGCTAGGAGTCAATTTGTAGTCCCCTCCTTCTGGAAGGAGGGGTCAGGGGTGGTAGAGACAAATAAGGTTCGACCTTTCCTAAATGTTTAATTTATAATAGGTTATATCATTATTCTTCTCTACCACCCCTAACCCCTCCTCCCAGGAGGAGGGGACTACTGGCTGCATCTTTTCATCAATTCTTTCATTTTGACGCACCCTCACTACTAGCTGCGTCTCCTCCTTTTGGGAACACCACCCCACAAAAAAAGCGAAGGGGCCACACCCTCGCAGCAGTGTAGCCCCTTCAGTAGTGAAAAGGGGAATTTCACATCGTAATGTTTCTTAAGAATACCGGATGAGCTGACCCGGACGGATGCTGGAGTTCTTCTTCAGTCCGTTGAGTTTGCGCAACTGCTCCACGCTCACGCCATACTTCGTGGCGATGCGATAGAGAGTTTCGCCGCTCTTCACCTTATGCACCTTGCGACTGGCAGAAGCATAATTCTGCTTGCGCTCGTTGCTGTTGTTGCGGTTCTGAGCCACTGCAGTAGAGTGCACGTCGGCAGGATTGTAGCTGCCGTTGCCCTGCACTCCACGCAGACGGGTAGCCTCAGCAGCCTCGCGGTCGTAGGATCTCTTGCGATAGACGTAGTAGTCGCCCGTTACGTCCTGTGCACGGAAGTCGAACATCAGGGCGGGGTTCAGAGCCACACCGCAGAGACGAGTCTCGAAGTGCAGGTGCGAACCGGTGGAACGGCCAGTAGAGCCGCCGAGACCGATCACATCGCCCGACTTCACACGCTGGTTCTCTTTCACGATCTGCTTCGACAGGTGACCATAGATGGTCTCCAGACCGTTATCGTGGCGAATGACAATGTACTTACCATAACCAGCAGCCTCGTATTTCACCATGCGGACAACGCCCGAGAAGGCAGCGCGGATGGTATCGCCTGTATAAACCTTGATATCAAGTCCCTTATGCTGGCGTCCCCAGCGTGCACCGAAGTTCGAAGTGATCACGCGGCTGGGTGTAGGCATGCTAAAGTCACGCAGGTCGATCTTATACTGATCGGGCAGCTGCGTAGCACGATGTGCATACACGTTGTTCCAGTCGGCATAGAGTTCCTCTGCGGGCAGACCGGAATATTCGCGTTCCAGAAGTTGATAGAAAGTCAGCGTGTCAACGGTTTTCATCTTCTTGTCGATCGGGGCCTGACTAGCCAGCAGGTCTTGAGCCATGACCTGTTGTCCGGAAAGAGTGAAAAACGCTGTTAATGCAAAAGTCTTTACTATTTTCTTAAAATTCATATTCACTTGTTTTAGGTTCGTCCTTCAACACGAAGGAACTCGGATAGCATCTGTCTGATAGAAACCCATTGAGCAATACAAAAGCCCAATGGCAGACCATGATTTTCGCATGAAAAAGCAAAAATACGAGGCAAAGGTACGAAAAAAAACTTAAGTATCAAACATACACCTTATAGTTTAACGGTTTTTATTATTTTTTAGGAGATAATCTCTTTGCTAATCAATAAGATAACGCCCCTTGGTTCTAGGATATTGCGCCCCAGTTGATGTGGCTCTTACGCAGCTGTCGCAGGCGGTTCCAGAGCATCTGGTAGAGGGGACTCTGGCAAGTGGGATCGTCATCGATGATGCGCTGGGCCTCATCACGGGCCAACTGCACCAGCTGTCCGTCGCGGGCGATGTCGGCAATCTTCAGGTCGAAGGCAGTGCCGCTCTGCTGCGTTCCCTCGAGGTCGCCGGGTCCTCGCAACTTCAGGTCGGCCTCGGCAATTTCAAAGCCATCGTTGGTCTCGCACATGATGTCGATGCGCTTGCGTGTCTCAGCCGACAGCTTATAACTGGTGACGAGGATGCAATACGACTGGTCGGCACCGCGCCCCACCCTGCCTCGTAGCTGGTGCAGCTGCGAGAGTCCGAAGCGCTGGGCATCGAGGATGACCATCACAGATGCATTCGGCACGTTCACACCCACCTCGATGACCGTTGTGGCAACGAGAATCTGTGTCTCGCCACTGACGAAGCGTTGCATCTCTGCTTCCTTCTCGGCGGGTTTCATCTTGCCATGCACCTTGCTCAGCCGGTATTCCGGGAAGGCCATTCGCAAGGCCTCGAAGCCTTCCTCGAGGTTCTGCAGGTCCATCTTCTCGCTTTCTTTGATGAGCGGGAACACAATGTATACCTGCCGCCCATACGATATCTGCTGGCGGATGCAGCGATAGAGCGATGTTTGCTGGTTGTCGAACTTATGAATGGTCTGGATGGGCTTGCGACCTGGCGGCAACTCGTCGATGACGCTCACGTCGAGGTCACCGTAGATGGTCATTGCCAACGTTCGAGGAATCGGTGTAGCCGTCATCACCAGCACATGCGGCGGATTCTCACTCTTCGCCCACAGCTTCGCACGCTGTGCCACTCCGAAGCGGTGCTGCTCGTCGATGACGGCGATGCCAAGTCGATGGAACTGCACCGTATCTTCTATAAGCGCATGGGTGCCCACGACGATTTGGATGGAGCCGTCGTGGAGCGAACGCAGGATCTCCGTGCGCTGCTTACCTTTCACAATGCCTGTGAGCAGTTCCACACGGATAGGCATATCGCCCAGAAAGTCGCGAATGGTCTGCAGATGTTGCTCGGCGAGAATCTCCGTGGGAGCCATCATGCAAGCCTGATAGCCGTTGTCGAGTGCGATGAGCATCGACATCAATGCCACGAGTGTCTTTCCCGACCCCACATCGCCTTGCAGCAGACGGTTCATCTGTCGACCGGAGCGCATGTCGGCCCGTATCTCATGCATCACCCGCTTCTGGGCTCCAGTGAGCTCGAAGGGCAGGTGGTAGTGGTAGAAGGTGTTGAAGATGTCGCCCACTTTCGTGAACATATTGCCGCGATACTTACGTCGCTGGTCGCTAGCATAGCGAAGGATGTTCAGCTGCACATAGAATAGCTCCTCAAACTTCAACCTGACGCGGGCGCGCTGCATCTCGTCGGGAGTCTGCGGATAGTGCACCCAGCGCAGGGCCTCGTCGCGCAAGCAGAAGTGGTGGGGCCCAGTGATGAAGGGCGGCAGTGTCTCGTTGATCACACCTTTCGTGACGTCGCTGCCCGATGAGAGGCTGATGCGTTCGAGCAACGCCTTCATAATCTTCTCCATGCCTCGACTCTGCAAGCCGCTGTTTTTCATCTTCTCCGTGGTTATGTAGTAGGGCTGCATACCGAGGTTGAGGGATTGAGACGTTGAGACGTTGAGAGGTTCTTTCTCCGCTTCACTACGAAAGCGCCCCTGCGGGTCGAGCGGAGAGGTTGAAGGGTTGAGATGTTGAGACTCAACTTCTGAACTTCTCAACTTCTCAACTTCACTAACCGGGTCTATATCGGGGTGCGTGAACTGATAACGACCGCCATAGATGCCCGGCTTGCCGAACACGATGTATTCCACGCCCACCTTGTATTGCTGGTATACATACTTCGTGCCGTTGAACCACACAAGGTCTACTACCCCATGTCCGTCGCTGAAGTGGCCAACAATGCGCTTCTTGCGCGGTCCCTGACTGAACTCCTCGAACGACAAGATCTTTCCTTTCAACTGCACGAACGGCATATCGGGCTGCAACTCGTCGATGCTGTAGATGTGGCTGCGGTCAACGTATTTATAGGGATAGTACTCCAATAGCTGACCCCACGTCGAGATGCCGAGCTCCTTCTGCAGAATCTCGGTGCGCCTCGGTCCCATGCCGGGCAAGTACTTGATGTTTTGGTCGAGGATGTTCAAATAGAGTTGAGAGTTTAAAGTTTAAAGTTTAGAGTTGAGAGTCAGTTGAGAGTAATGCGCCTGCGGCGCGGTTCAATTGGCCTGCGGCCAGTTCAAAGGTTCAATGCCCTGCGGGCGTTCAATTGGCCTGCGGCCAGTTAGTTCAAGGGGCGAGAGTAATCATAACCTATTACCTTTAACCTTTAACCTATAACCTATAACCTTTAACCTATAACCTTTAACCTATTCCAAGCAGTGCTTCACCGACAAGTAGGTCGAAGGGTGTGGTGAGCTTGATATTCTCGCGGTTTCCGTCAACGAGGGTGATGGCATGTCCAAAGGCTTCAACGACAGAGGCGTCGTCGGTAAAGGCATCACGGTAGTCCTGGCGGAAGGCAGCCTTGAGCAAGGGGATGCTGAACGTCTGCGGTGTCTGCACGAGGCGATAATCGGAGCGGGGCTTCGTTCCTTCTTCGACGTGACGCAACGTTTCCACGACAGGCACGACCGGTACGACCGCTTCTGCCACACGCGCCGTCTCATAGCAGCGGACAATAACCTCGCAGCTAACGAAAGGTCTCACGCCATCGTGCACACCCACTACGCCTTCAGCATCATCGGGAATCAACGAGAGGCCGTTCTTCACCGAATGGAAGCGCGTCGGGCCGCCATCAGTCACACGATGCTCCACGCTGAACTGATACTGCTGACACAGCTCACGCCAGTACTCCTGCTGCTCGTGTGGCAGCACGAGGATGATCTGCAGGTCGCTCATCGCATCGCGAAAGCGCTGCAGGGTATGCATCAGCACAGGTCGACCACCGATGAGCTGAAACTGCTTCGGCACGTCGCCACCCATACGCAGGCCTTTTCCGCCCGCCACAATGATTACGTAGTCCATTTTTAAAAGTTGAGAGTTGAGAGTTTAGAGTTGAGAGATGCGGCAAAGCCGCGGTTAAGAAGGATAAAGAGGCGGCAGAGCCGCGGTTGAGAAGGTATTGTCCCTTTTCTTCCCCTTTCTCCCCTTTAAACCCTTTATGCCCTTTAAGCCCTTTCCATCAGCTGATTATATCTCATTCCTTCCTGCAGGGCATCGGCGGCAGCGGAGGCACCCAGCACGCGGAGCAGCTCATAGCCGAAAGCCATTGCGGCACCGGGTCCGCAAGCTGTTGTGACGAGTCCATCGGTGGTCACGAGGTCGGCGGTGTAGGTAGCATCGGTGAACGCCTGTTCGAAGCCGGGATAGCACGTAGCACGTTTACCCGAGAGGATGCCTAACGGAGCGAGCACCACGCCCGGCGATGCACAGATGGCGGCGATGCGCCCCTGCCGCTCGTATTGGTCGACGAGCACACGGCGCAGCCCTTCGTGGTTGTAGAGGTTCGAGGCACCGGGCATGCCGCCGGGCAACACCAGCAGGTCAGCATCGCTGAACGATGCCACGTCGTCGAACAGTGCGTCGGCCATCACGCTCACGCCGTGGGCGCTCTCCACGAGCTGATAGTCCATCACGCTGACAGTCACCACATCCATTCCGCCACGGCGCAGGATGTCAATAGGAGCCAGAGCCTCGATGTCCTCGAAGCCATCGGCCAGAAAAACATATACTTTTGCCATATTCGCTATAGATTAGAGTTTTCACGTTGAATGCGACATCAAGTCGCCATGCACCACCGACCTTCATCACCATCATCATAAAAGGTAACGGGTGCAAATGCAAAGATACGATTTTTTTTGTGCATTCGCAACATTCTTGCCGTTTTTTTCTTTTAAATCCATAGATTCACCATTTTCAAGGCCTATTCATCCCCACCATTGAAGTAATCATCAGTGGCTTAATCGTATCATTGACGTTCGTTGAAGATACTTTTGCTCGGAAAAACTCTAATACATTTGGTTTTTCACTCGCTTATTCGTATCATTGACATTCGTCTAAGATACTTTCGCTCGACAATTCAAAAATAAACAAGTTTCTTTTTGGTATTGTCCTCGCTTAATCGTACCTTTGCAGTTGAAAACCTATACACGATGCGGAAAATAGTTCATTATATCATCCTGTTCGTTGCGGCTTGCATGCTGCTTGCCGCCTGCGGCCGACGCGCCACCGATGCCGAAAGGTTGTTGGCACGCATCGACTCACTGGCAGATGTCAATCCAGATTCTGCTGACATGTTACTGAAGCCTACCCCCATCCCCTCCCTAAAGGGAAGGGAGAACGAGGAGGTGTGTAAGTTGCTCCGCATCAAGACTGACGACAAGCTCTATCGGCCCGTCACCCACTATCGTGACACCATCCTGCAACTCATCGACTACTTTGAGCATCATCCCAAGGTGCTTCCCTCCCTGCTTGGCAGCACTGGCCCGGCTTTGCCCTACCTTTATGCCGGCCGCATCTTCGCCGACCTCGGCGACGCCCCGCAGGCTCTCGACTACTACCAGCGTGCCCTCGACGTGATGCCCGACATTCAAATTGAAAATGGAGAATGGAAAATTGAAAATGAGGAGACTCGCCGCCTCGCCAAGCAGCGCGGCCTGCTGAATAGTTTTATAGGAGAAACACTATATTATCAATGTTTATATCAAGAAGCACTGAATAGCAAGCAGTCGGCTCTTTATTATTCTACCCTAATTCAGGATACACTTTCTATAATATTCAACTTGAGGGATATCGGAGAGCAGTATAAATTCTTATCTAAAAACGACTCTAGTCTTCTATATTACAATAAAGCGTTGGCAATGGCGCAGAAATCTAAAAATACCAACATGTTCAACGACGTAAGCGGGCAAATTGCATGTGTTTATATGTTGGCTGGAAATTATGATTTAGCATTTCATTTTATTGAGCCATCATTAAAAGATATCGATTTTGCTAATATCACTTCAACCTATAGTATCGCTTCAGAGATATATAAGCATAGAGGAATCTTGGACTCTGTTATGATTTGTTATAAAAAGCTCATTCAATATGGTAATATTGATGGCAGGGCATTGGCGCATAAAGAGCTCTCTGAACTTTCCATGCGGAATGGTGATATTCGTTCTGCTAGTAATCATTTCCGCCAATACAAACTTCTTGATGATTCCATCCGCAAGATGGACAACGCCGAGACCGTCGCCCGCATGCATGCAGCGTATAACTATCAGAAGCATGTCAAAGAGGCACAGCGATTGAAAGAAGCTAATACGTTGAGGGGTTGGCTGATTTGCTTGGGCATTTTGGTACTTCTTGTTCTGTTGTTCCTATTGCTTTGGGTTCGTGCCCAAGCCCGTGAGCGGAAGCTGCGCCTACAGGAGCTACACCGCATCCACGAAGAGCTACAAGCAAAGTACGCCTTGTTAACAGAGGACAAAGCTAACGATCACAGCTATGCTTCGCGGCTTGCCGAGCTGGAGAAGGAGAAGATATGGGTGAGCACAAGGCGCATTCAGGAGTCAGACGTTTTCAAGAAGCTACTGCAGGATCCTACCTGTGCCGTTAGCAACCAAGAGATTTGGGATGAGGTGGAGCAAGTTGTCAACGAGGCTTATCCTGGCTTTTCGGATCGTCTGCGGTTGCTTCTTCCACGTATTTCGGCGAAAGAGAAGCAGGTGTCGTTATTGCTGAAAGCGCAGCTGACTCACCAACTCATTGCTGAAATCATCTGCGAAACGCAAAATGGCGAGTCGAACATCCGCAGAAGGCTCAGCAAGAAACTCTTCCCCTCCGAAACGCCGTCATCTTCAAAATTCGACGATTTCATCGGGAGTTTGTAGCTGTTTGTTAACTTTCTGTTAACCTCACAAATAGGCTGAAATGAAGTTGTTAAGTTTTTGTTAACCTATTTTCTTGGATTTATCACTTATTATATTTATCTTTGCAGCGGAAAACAATTCACGATAATAATAGAAAGGATGAGGACTATGAAAAGACTTATAGCTATCGCAATGCTACTATTGCCCCTGCTTACCCATGCAGAGGAAGTAGAGATTGACGGACTTTGGTACGACCTGAAAGCAGAAGACAAGACCGCTGAGGTCATGCTTTCCAAAGGTGAACCCTATTCAGGCGATATCGTTATCCCCGAGAAGGTCTCTTATGAGGATGCAGAATACAGTGTGACAAGCATTCGTTCTGCCGCATTTAGTGAGAGTGCTATCACCTCCATAGAGATTCCCAACAGTGTAAAAGACATTGGAGTCTATGCATTTGAGGACTGTTCGTCACTAACGTCGGTTGACCTCCCCAAAGGTTTGACGAGCATTAACAGTTCTGCCTTCAGTGGTTGTTCTGCATTGACCTCCATTGTTATCCCGGAAGGAGTGACGAAGATAGGGGAGGATGCGTTTTGTGCCTGTTCCTCCTTGACCTCTATCACCATTCCCAAGAGTGTAACAGAAATAGAGGACGATGCTTTCTATCAATGTATTTAGAGACCTCTAAACAACCATAAACAATGAAAAACACATAGAGATAAACCACTGTATATCAATCACTTTTGGATTTTAACACTTCGGGCTTGCTTTTTGGTAGTTCTCAAAAATCCGCTTACCTTTGCAACGCATTTCTACCGCGGAGAATTTTGAGGGCTTTTATTTTGCCATCTCGTGAACAAGGTTGACAAAGGTTGACAAGAGTGTACAACAGTTGACTGATTAACGAAAGGGAAAGAAGCAAGGAAGTGGCCTCATTTGAAGAACGTGACATCGTGGAATGAGTTGACAATGGGTGTCAATGGTTGACGAAAGTTCACTCCGTGGCGGTTTGCATGAAATTGATTGTAAAACCACATAAAAAGGAGTCAAATGAGAAAGACAAGAAAATGTGCCTTCTGCGGTAAGGAGTTCACTTGCAACAGCGGCTCGCAGAGGTATTGTTCAGAACATTGTGCTGAGGCGGCAAAGGCTCAGCGCAAGAAGAGACAACAGGACTTTTTGAAGGCTGTCCAGCCTGTTATAGACATCGCTAGTCAGGAGTATCTCACATTCTCCAAGGCAGCCATCCTCATGGGATGCTCACGTCAGTACGTTTACAAGTTGGTAAACGAGGGGAAACTTCCTGCATCACGAATCAGCAGCCGGATGGCATTCATCCGTAAGGCAGACATTGAGCAGATGCTTGCTGGCAATCCTTATCATAGAGTATTGCCAGGCGCTTCATCAAACAAGAAATCATCCCATTCATCATCTTCTTCCCTTTCGTTGAAACAAGGCAAGAATCAGATTGGCGAATCACCAATGCGGTTTGCCGAGCCACTTGAATACATCTCTGGCGACGATGTTATGGCAATTTACAAAGTGAAGCGTTCATGGCTCTACACTTCTGCCAAGAATAACCAAGTACCCATGTGCAAGATTGCTGGCAAGAACTATTATAGCCGAAAGCACATGGATGCGCTCTTCGGAGTTTCTGCCGAGATTGAAGCCTTAACAGAGTGGCTCACAACGGATGAGGCAGAAGCACTCTATTCCACGACCAAGGAATCCTTGCGCACCCAAGCCTACCGCCGCCATATTCCCACCAAGCGAGAATATGGCAAGACCTATTATTCAAAGAAACATCTTGATGACATCTTCCGTCCCGACCTGAAGGCGAGTGATGCCTATTACACCACAGCCGAAGCTGCCGAGAAGTACGGCATGACCAAGAGCAACATCTGTGTCATCGTCAAGACGAACAACCTCACTAAGGTGAAAGTCGGAGTGCAGAACCTCATTGTCAAGGAGGAATTAGACCGAATAATGGCAAGCAGACTGGCGCAATTCGGGGCTTACAGGCTCCAATAACGCCCAATAATAGGCATCAACTGCGTGAAAGTACAATTATCCATGAGTTATGAAAGGGTAAGTTGGTCACACTTCCATCACGCAGTTACTTTGCACCTGCTATGAGCCGCATAGCCTTCGATTATTAACAAAACAAATTTCATACAAGTATGAGTAACATTTGTAAGACAGTAACCTTGCGTACGCGTAAGATAAAGAAAGGTACGCAACTGAGCTTCTACCTTGACTACTACCCCGGCTACAGGGATGAGTCAACCATGAAGGTACAGCGACATGAGTCGCTTGGCATCTACATATTTGCCAAGCCCAAGAACCAGCGCGAGCGTGACTATAACGAGCGCATGACGGAAAAAGCCGAGGCACTGCGCTGCCGACGCTATGAGAGCATCGTGAACGAACGCTACGACTTCTTCGACAGAGAGAAGGAAAAAGGCAACTTCCTCGCATGGTTCAAGAAGAAAGCCGATGCAAGGAACACCAAATGGCAGAACGTCTATAAGCATTTCGAAACCTTCTGCGAAGGGAAATGCACCTTCGGGGAAATAGACGTTGACCTGTGCAACAAGTTCAAAGAATACCTTTATACCGCTCCACAGACCATCCACAAGAAGCAGAAGCTGCACACCAACACCATTGCAGGCTACTGGTCAACCTTCCGTGCCGTTCTCCACACTGCCTACCGCGACCACAAGATCAAGGAGAATCCCAATGGCTTCCTTGACAGGATAGACACCATCCCTACGGAGAAGGAACACCTCTCACAGCCGGAACTCGTAAAGCTTGCCAACACCGACTGCAAGGAACCTGTATTGAAGAAAGCATTCCTCTTCTCCTGCCTCACAGGACTCAGAAAGAGCGATGTCAAGGCACTGACATGGAAGAAGATTCAGCCATACGGAGATGGAGGCATGTATATCACAGTACGTATGCAGAAGACTCAGCAGCTCGTGAACAACCCAGTTAGCGAAGAGGCTCTTGAACTCATTGGGTTCTATGACGGAGAACACGAACCCGATGCAAAAGTATTCCCGGACTTCAAGGACAAAATGACAGGAACGACATTGAAGAACTGGTTGAAGGCAGCGGGCATCACCAAGCACATCACCTTCCACTGCGCCCGTCATACTTTCGGCTCCTTGCAGGTTGATGCTGGTACGGGTATCTACACCGTACAGCACATGCTCGGTCACAAGAACGTGGAAACCACTCAGATTTATGCGAACATGGCTGACGAGAGCAAGCGCGAGTCGGTCAACCGCATCACGTTGAAGCCAAAGATAACTCAACTATTGAAAGTCGTCGGGCAGGGATAAACCTATTTGTTGGTTCTATTTCTTCGAGAAATGAAACCAAAGATACTATTTTCAGGTCACAAACATGGAAAGATGAGAACCAACAGGATTGGCTCTCATTTTTCGTTATACCTTTGCCAAACAATCAAACAACTGCGAAAAAGGAGGAAAAGGCCAAGTGTGAAAATCATACTCACTTCAAGTATGATTCACAAATAAACATAAATCTCTGGCCTACAGACGAAAAGACTATACGTCATAAGCAAAAATCTTCTTAACTTTGCAGCGCGTTTTCTGAAACAACGAACAATAACACATAAAGACAATGAAAATAGATTCACCATCTTCAATCACTTCACGGGAGGCATCCATCCGACTCGAATGGATCTCCACAAGAATACTGCCGGGAGTTGCAGTACTTCTTCTTTCAATTCCACTTTGCCAGTGGGCTGACTCAAAACTTCCTGATGGCATCGTTCCAGTATCTATCATCTACCTGATGATTGTAATAATCCTATGGTCAATGTATATGGCTGTGCAGTATGCTTTCGTCGGAATAGCGCTGACGTGGAAAAACAAGACTCATGCTTGCAATAATCAAACTGCAACAAATGAGTCAACGGCACAGAAACCTGTTTTTCTTTTGGAGGCAATGCCTATTATCAACGAGTCTGAAAACATTGATACCATTTGCAAAGTGGAAACTATTGAAGAGATAAGCGAGGCTGAGGTTGTTGAAGATGTATGTGTAGCAGAGACTGAAGAACTCACAAAAGAAAACCATGCCAGTTCAACCTACCAGCAAGGTATTGATGACTTCTACCAAAGTCAGGCAGAAAGCCAGAAGAAGAAACTGGACACCATTCATGAATACCTTCTATACATAATGTCTCCATTTGTATATGAGGAAGACATGGACGAGTTCTGTACAGACCTGTTGAGATTCGCGATGGATCACAACTACCGCCCAGAAGTTGAGTGGAAGAGATTCAAGACCAAGCTGAGCAGCTTCGATGTCCGCCATCTGGTCTGGAGCATTGCCATCAGATTGGGACTAGGCAAAGGCAAGGTTTACAGCAACGATGATTGCGCCTGTTATATCGAGTGCCGTTTTGCGTCATTGTGCGTAACAGCCAGTGGAGAGCCATTGTCGCATAGCACACTCAGGAACCTGACAGTCACATCCAACAGTGACCAGATACATTGTGACATTCAGGGGGCAGACGGATTGTTATTCCATATTCCTTCACAACTGGGCGTAGAGAAAGGCTGAAGATAATCTTTCTCACCTCTCCTATATCAATACTTAGACATCACATATTGGAACCACATCAGTAACCAAACTTTGGTGTGGTCCTGATGTGCCTATGCCCTTTTGCGCTGAAATCTTACCCCCCAAAAACAGCCGAAATCCCAATTGTCATTCATTATACCTACATGTTCGATATTGTCAAAATCCGCTTCAAAATCCCATTATATCCACGAATAACGGCCCAAAAAGAGGCTCAACTGCGTGATTGTTTCGTGACGCACCAGTTATAAAACTGTGGCTTGACCTCCGATTCGTAACGGGGTTCCTTTGCAGCACGATTCCACTAAAGGGTCGTGTTGTCAAATGATAAAAGATCAAATTACGTTCAATGACCTTCCGCAGGTCATCGCCGAACTTCGGGATGAAGTGTCGGGCATGAAGGCGTTACTGCTGAACCTTCAGAACAGACCAACTCAGCAGAGAGAGAACAGACACCGCCCTGTCATGCCAGAGCAGGTTGCCGAGTACACCAACATTCCCCTTGCGACCATCTATCAGAAACTCGCAAACAGGGAAATCCCAGGCAGCAAGCCAGGCAAGCGATGGGTCATCTACCTTGACGAGATTGACAAGTGGTTGGAGGCGAACCGCAAGAATCCCATTCCTCTGACGGATGAGGAACAGAACGCAGCCATCCTTGCATCGCACAAGCGCAAGCCAAACAAGTCCAGTTGGAACGATGAAGGTTCAGCTCAACGAAGTCAACCTATTGCAAAACCTTTTGACGGGGATAAAATCTAAAATCAAGCAATTATGAACGAGCATATAATTCATTACTGCTTCATTCTGTCCGAGGAACAGATGAAGTATCTCCGCAGCAAGAAGTACAAGATTGACCGCATGGAATGCTTCATGTCTCTTGTAGAACTTGCTGAACGCGAAACGAAACTGGTACAGATAAGCAAGACTCAACATGTTGAAATCTTGCCCGGCCAAGTGATGGTTGACAATACCCAACTCGCCAAGCTCTGGGATAAAGACCGCAAGACGGTTCCCAAACTGATAGAGGCGATGGAGGCTCTGGGTATTTCCTCTTCACAGAAGATAGGAGATAACCGCATCCATACGCTTCATGCTTTTTCGGGCTGGTATGTGGATGGCATGTTTGTCAAGAATCCCTTCGCAACAAGAAGGAATGCCGATGGCACTGCAATCGTCACCGCGGAAGTTCCACCTGCCAAGGTCATCACTATCGAGGTGCCAGATGACAGAAACAAAGGTGCGGAAGATTCTGACTTTGATAGCGACAATTCCCAAGCAAGTAGCGTGGGCGTGATTTCTTCTACCGATAGCAATGTGTCCCATTCATCACCACAATCTAATGATAGTGGCAACGTGGGCAAATCTGTGACGGATGGAAGAACTTCCGATTTTTCTCTGAACAACATTTCCCATCAGTCTGCTGACATCCCTTCTTCGCATGTAGAAGCCGATGGCAGTCAGAATGAAGGGAAAAGAAAAGACGAGCCATCAGCACAGCAAGAAGGACAATCGCTAAATCCTAACAGCACCTCGTCTGATAGCAATGTAGACTACAGTCAGAAGTCTAATGGCTATTCCAATCCTAATGGCTTCCATAGCAACGAGTGACAGCCTTGAAGGACTCTGGTCTGCGACCTGCACAACCCAACCATCCCAAGGGAAGTTTGCCGATACTGGCTGCAAGGCAAGCCTAACTGGACTTCTAAGCCCTGACGGGAACTTTGGAGTTAAAAGCCCCGCTTTTTTAGAGGGACTTTTCGAGAAATCCTTTTGTAGTACAAAACAGGTGTCCCTGTTGTTGCACTCCTAAAAGTTTCTCGGGCTACTCGCAGGCTCGCAGACCTTGTCCTTCTTTCTAACAGTTTTATATTCATCCCTTTCATTAATAGATATTGACAATGAAGAAAAAGAACATAACAAAGAAACCGCCGACCAGAGTACATGCCTTCAGATGTACGGATGTAGTCTGGTCGCAACTCAAAGCGCTTGCCAAGGAATGTGGCATCAGCCTGAACCGCTATCTCACCGAGACAGGCTTGAAGCATCATCCACGGCAGAGGCTCACCAAGGAAGAGGTCGATGCCCTGAACTCCCTTGTCTATGCCAGGACCGACCTGATAAAAATCACCAGCGTCCTCGTCAAGAAAACGGAAGAGGAAAAGTTGAAGCTTTTCAAGTCAGAGAAGTTCATGATATGGTGGATTAGGTCAAGCGCAGAACTCATCCAACATTGGTACAGCATCGAAGAGAACATTTTATCACCTGTACTGACCAAAGAAAGGAGCGAATCATGATTATGCTTGCAAAAGTCGTACCCTATGGCGGCAATGCCGTGAGGTACGCGTTGGAGAAAGAGAAGGCAAAAGTGGTCAAGGTGAACCACATGCCTGAAGGTATCGAACCGACTGCCATCTGGTATATGATGAAGCATCACTGCCAACTGCATCAGCAGGACAGGACAGTCGGGCGAGCTTTGGAACGCCTCATGGTGCAGTTTGTAATCTCCCCCTCGAAGGAAGAGGCAAAGAACTTCACCATGAATGACTGGGCTAACCTTCAAGATGAAAGTCTGGAAACAATGGACTCCCTCGGACTTATCCCCAAGGGCATGAAGAATGAAGTGAAGACCAATTTCCGCAACTCAATGAATGTGGGTGGACTTCACTCTGATTCCAAGTCTGGAACGCTGCACCTCCACATGGACTGCTGTCGTGTTGACCTTGACGGAAACACCAACGATGTCCACGATATTCACAAGAGGGCAATGATGGCTGCGGAAATTATCAACATGAGGCATGGCTGGAAGCAGCCCAAGGAGATACGTGAAATGCGTAAGGAAGAGATTAAGGACTTTTGCGAATACACCCTTCGGAATATGCAGGAGTTTGACATTGACTATTACTTCAAGTTGCTTCGCATGAAGGACTATGAGGTTACACCTCGTTTTGACAAGGACAAGAAACTTGTCGGCTATACCATCGGCAAAAATGCCTCGGTTTTCAAAGCTTCCGAGGTTGGTCGGAGATACATGGCATCGCAGCTTGAAGCCTCATGGAAGAAGCTCCATCCAGCGCCTACTCAGGTCAAGGTGAAGCCAGTTTCACCGACTGTTATACCAAGCACCCGTCCGACTCGCCCAGTAACTCCAAAGCCGACATTTACCCAGACCAAAGTTCAACCGAGTGTTCAGCCCAAGCCTACACCTGCAAAGACTGTTTTCAACATCGATACTGGCAGTGAGGTCAAGAAGGTCTGGATTTCTGATTCGGTCAAGGACATCTTCTTCAATGAGGCTCAGGTTCCTGAAGGCAATGAGATTGCAACAGTTGAGAACATTGCCCATACTGCAATGCTTCTCTTTGCTGGATACATCGATGCCGCTACTTCCATGTCCGAATCTTGCGGAGGTGGTGGCGGTTCCTCCCCTGAATCTGATTGGGGCAAAAAGGATGACGAGGATGAACGTATGTTTGCCCGTCGATGTCTAAAGATGGCTCAATCCATGTTCAAACCTAAGCCACGCCAACGTAGTTTCCACCGTTAAACCAATAAATCTTTACACTATGGCTATCAAGAAAAGTAAGAATAACGAATCAATAACCGACTTCGACAATATGATGAACGAGGTCGAAGAGGAACTAGAGGTTCAGCAAGCCGAACAGAATATAGCCGACCGTGTTCCTGAACTCAAACAGTTGAGTACCGACATTGAGAAGGCAACAACTGCCGTCATCAATGCCAAGCTATCCTTGGAATCTTCAATCCGCCAAACCCAGCGTGAAGAAGGAGTGCTTGGTGCAGCCGTGAATACCATCAGCAAAAAGGTTGATTCCATAAATGAGCACATAGATCAAGTTATGAAAGATGCGTCCACAAAGTTGAAGGTTACGGTGAATGTGTCTGATGATGACTGGGAGAAGATGCAAAAACTCCATAACCAATGGATGGAACAGGAGAAACAGATGCTTGCCGACCAATACAAACAGCAGGAAGTTCTATGGCAGAAGCAGAGTCACAGACTTACTGACATTGTGAGGAACAATGAAGGTGTATGGCTGTCACAGCGTTTGTTCTACATCATCGGCTCCCTTTCCCTTCTGTCAATCATAACGATTGTGTTGGAGATTGCCTTCTATGTGTATTTCCATTGGATTCTTTAAAAACTGTCTATACCCATCAAGATTTCGTAAGTCGGTTTAACTGTTGCAATATCAGTGAGGGCGCTTGAATGTCCGTGTTCTACAGATGTTATGAAGGATAATATCTCGCTGTAGTAGCCTTGCAAATAGATTTGGTTGTTAAGGAGTGTAGGAGTAAAGTTGTTACGTGCATATAGGTATTCGACAGTTTTATTCTGATTATGAATCTTCTCGTATGGGACGCCAAAGATGGTCGAAGGTTTTGGCTCGAAGGTCAATTCTTCCATCTGAGAAAGACGGTAGATGCCCTTCGATGTGCAGACTTTGAGGGATTCTTCGGCAGAAGTCCAGGTGTAGGCGGTTGAGAGTTCGAGGGTGCCGACGATGTGGGGATGACTCAGCATGAGGATATAGGACGCAGGGGCGACTTGCTGGCAGGCGATGATTTCGGGCTTGCTGAAAAGATAAGTAACGAGGTCGAGGGGATGGATGTAAAGGTCGAGCAAGGCATTACCCTCTGGATAGTAGCCAGTGAGATAATGGAGGTCATAACTGACAAGATGCTCTTTGCGCAGATGCTTTTGAAGGATCTGCACGGCAGGAGCATAACGTTTCTGCAAGCCAACCATAGCAATGGGTGAGCCATAAAGTCTTTGTTTGTCTATAAGTGCATCAAGTTCCTGTAGTGATTGGCAGGGCGGTTTCTCAATGAATAATGACTTATTGCTTTTCAATATCTGTGAGGCAAGGGAGAAATGGGCAGAGGGTGAAGCGGAAACAAATACACCTTTCACTTCATCATCGTTTAATATCATGTCAAGCGAGGTGGTTGCTTTCACATGAGGAAACTTCCGTTCTATCAGCTGGGCTTTCCGCTCAGACGTGACACAGATATATTTCAGCGGCACACCGAGATAGTGAAGCACGGGATAAAGATTGGTGAGCGAGTGCTGCCCCATGCCGAGGAAGGCATAAGAATATTGGTACGTTTGGGCGAGGAAACGCTCGGTACGAATACGTTTGTATCGTTCAATCAATTGCTGTATCATAGATTCTTGAAGTATTGGTGATAGGTTGTACTCGGATCTTCCGTCCATTGGTATGAGCCATAGAACTTCTCTATGAGTCGTTTGGGCAGAAGTCGCTCGAAGTTACGTAGCAGTATGATGTCGTACTTGCGGTGGAAGTTAATCCAACAGCCGTTGCAGTTCTTTGAGTAGTGGCATTGCGTCTGGCAGGAAGTCACGCTGTTGAAGATCTCGTCGAGCGATTGGTGGTGGATATTTCCCAAAACAATATCGAGATTCTGGCAGAGCGGCACGTCACCGTTACTGTGGATGACGAGACTACTCATAATGCTCTGGCAGCTCAAACGCAAATGACCATTGCACCACTGGTCGTAGAGTGCCACAAAGTCGAAGTTCTCTTGCGTATCGTGGATGCTCTTGGGAATCTGACTGATGAAGTCCGAGGCCGTCAGCAGTTCGCTCGTCGTGTCGAAGAAGGCCATCGTCCCGTAGATGCCGATGCGCACATCCACGCCGTATTGCTTGGCTATGTCGATGACGAAGGCCATATCGTCGAAGTTGTTCCAAGGCGAAAGGCAGAACATCAGCGACAGCGGCACTTCGTCCTTCAGTGCCTCCACCACCTGAATCACGCGGTCGTAGCCGTCACGCCCACGCATCCGCTGGTAAGTCTCGCGGCCACCGTCGAGAGAGACATACAGATGCCGGGGCTGATAGAGACGGACGGCATCTGTGACCCGACGGGGCGCGAGACAATTAGATAGCAGCGTGTAGTTCGGGTGATGCTTGCGGAACCACGCCATGATTTCCGCAGCCTGTGGGTGCAGGATAAACTCGCCACCCTCCAGTCCTACGGTTGTTCGTTTTGTGATGCATTTGCTTTGCATGATTCGTCGGATGTCATCGAGCGATAGATGTTCCACCTTCTTCTGCCAGATATTGCAGTGTTTGCAGCGCGACTGACACGCGGTCGTTGAATAAATCATCAGTTGCGACAGCCGCTTGTGGCGCGGACGCATGATGTTGTTCAGATAGAGGTAGCCATTGTAGGCATAATCATAAATCGTGTACATAAAAATTCGTTGCAGTTTCTATTTATAAAGTCTGAAACTGCAACGAATGACTGCACGGAGAGCGCGATTATTTCTAGGACAAGCCAAGCGGCGAGCCGATT
>Ga0256404_1001181_pt1 | contig 65422 bp, 59 predicted proteins | sample RumenRJG_01DNA_FD_185990 | JGI IMG/M metagenome (GOLD analysis project Ga0256404, IMG submission 185990) | Bovine rumen microbial communities from Lethbridge, Alberta, Canada - RJG_01 | ecosystem: Host-associated > Mammals > Digestive system > Stomach > Rumen | place: Canada: Alberta | collected...
GGGCCTCCACTGCCAACACTTTTTGATTAGGGGGCTTACTTTTGGGGAAATGTTACCCGAAGGCAGTATTTACTTGGCTCCGGGCAGATAATTTATGCTGTTTTGAGTTTTACCGGACAGCAATAAATTAATGTATAAAATATCAATATTGTATGTTTACAGCTGCAAAAATAAGCATTATTTTCCAATCATCCAAACTAATTGTGCGAATGATGAGCGATTTTTTGTACTTTTGCACCCATAAAGCCCCGAAGAAGCCAAACAATTTTTAAATGGTTAAAAAGTTCACTAATTCGTGAAGTTTTTGACGGTTTTCCTTGTTTATTTCAGCTATTTGTTGTATTTTTGCACCGAAAATGAAAGAATGAACAACTGTCATGAAGATATTGTTTCCAGAACGGATTGAGGAGTTCTCTCGCAAGCATGCTGATGCAAAAGAGGCATTAGAGCGTTGGAGCGGTAAACTGGCCGATGCGGAGTGGAAGTCTCATGCAGACTTGAAAGCCGATTTTCCGTCGGCTGACTTTGTGGGCAACAACCGTTATGTATTCAACATCAAGGGCAACAACTATAGGACAGTCGTGCTGGTAGTGTTCTTTGCCGGAACGGTGGCTATTAGGTTTATCGGTACGCATAGTGAGTATGACAAGATTAAGGATATTAAAAATATATAGGCTATGGTTATCAAGGACGAAAAAGAGTACAAAGATTACGAAGCCCGCATGGAAAAACTGATTGAGCGGGGTACAGAACTGGGCGACATGGAGTTGCTGAGTCCGGAGGAGAAGGCAGAGTTCACGATGCTGAGCGAAGCCCTCGATGAGTATGGCCGTGCCTATCATCCACTGCCTGGCAGGATGAGTACGCTGCTTACTAATGCCATTCTGACTCAGGTGAAAGAGCGTGGGCTGAAGCAGAAGGAAGCTGCTCAGATGATAGGTATCAGTGCTACGACCTTCAGTGACCTGCTTCATGGTCGCAGATCGATGAGTTTCGACATTGCCCGCAGTCTGTACAAAGTGCTGGGTGTGCCTGCAGAGGTTGTGCTTGCATAAGAGTTTTTATCTATAATAAACGAGGGTATGATAACAACGTTTTACCCTCGTTTTTAACTATTGACAAAAATGGGACTTGAATTTTAGCAGTATGCAGTTTTTTTACTTTTGCACCTATAAAGCCTGCATAGAAGTCACTGCACTAATAAAAGAACGTTAAATACGTTAAAAGTGGCCTTTTGGAAAGCGTATAGAAAGCGTATTTCGAACTTCCTACAGTTCTTAATAAGCATATACCAATCTGTACTTTTCATGTAAACTGCGGAGAGTACCGTCCGATTTCATTTGACGGATGGTTTTATTGACCATCTGTAGCAGATCATCCTGCCCCTTGCGCATCAGCACACCGATTTCGCCGTGAGTGAAAGGCGCATTCAGAAGCGGGGCTGCGAGGCGCGCGTCATTTTGTATGTACCACGGTCAACAGATCATTTTACCCCATGCACAAGCATTTTCAAGGTATAAACGGATTTTGATGCGGTAATAAAGAGGATATTACGCTCTTTTCCGCCGAAACAGACGTTGGCTGTCCAGTCCTCGGGAATGGGGAAATGGGCAATCTGCTGGCCATCCTTGTCGAATACGGTCACGCCGTCACCGGTCAGATAGATGTTTCCCCGGTCGTCTATCGTTATCCCGTCCGAGCCCATGCCAGCAAACACCTGGCGATTCGACAGGGAGCCGTCCGTCTGAATGTCATATCTCAGGATTCTGTTTGCCTTTGCCTCTGCCACATACAGATACCTGCCATCGGGTGTTCCCACAAGGCCATTGGGCTGGTTAAGCGTTGAGTCGAGCATGACCAGTTGCTTGCCTTCTGGAGCCAGGTAATACAAGCCTTCCACTGGCTGCTGGCGCTCTGGGTCGCGTGTCCAGTAGTCTCTCTTGAAATATGGGTCTGTCAGATAATAACCTCCATACTTCGCTATCCATACATCGTTGGGGCCGTTCAGCAACTTTCCGCGATAGTCGGTTATCAGTATCTCGGCTTGACCATTCTTTCGTCCCTTCGGTAGCAAGCGACCAGAGGCCGGGCGCATGTCGAAACGCCAGAGTTGATTGTCCATGTCTGCGCAAGTTATCAAATTGCCTTGGGCATCAAAGTACATGCCGTTAGAGCGGCCGCTCTGATCGGTGAACAGTGTGATCTTTCCCGTTTCGCAGTCTATTTCTTTCCGGAACGGCTGCTGAAGTTGATGCGCACGCCTTTGTCATCGACCATCATGTCCATGCCGCCGTTGTTGCCGTTGCTGACGGTCGGCTGGCGCTCGCCATCCAGTATCTCGCGGCACATATTCTTGATGTCAGTGACTCGCTGGAGCGTTTCCAGATTGTCGCCACTGTAATGGCCGGGAAAGAGGAAACGGATGTCGTTCTGCTTCATGTAGCGCTCAATCCGCTCGGCGGTGTACATCTCGGTTGAGAGGTTAATGAACACCAGCAGGTTGGTCGAGCCGAAGGCATCGCCGCTGAATCCGTAATGCCTTGCCTTGTCGAAGAACGTAGCGCTACCGGCAGTATGGCCGGGGGTGAAGATGACCTCTATCTCGCGGCCGCCAAGGTCTATCACCTCGCCGTCGTTGAGATACTTGATTTGTCCCTGATAGTTGCGCATATTATTCGGAACGATAGTCATGTCGCCTGCATTCAGATACACCTCTGGGAAAGCCCCTACTCCACCCACGTGGTCACCATGGGCATGGGTCAGCATCATCGTGACGGGCTTGGAGGTAATCTTCGCCACGATCTTGTCCAAATCAGGTATGTATGTCCCTGCGTCAATCAGGAGTGCCCGGTCATTACCCTCAACGAGGTAGAGCGACTCATTATAGACCAGATGACCGTTGCCTATCCATGTATGTTCGTCAATCTGGCGGAACACCACATGATCGTCCTGATAAACCACTTTGCCGCGAAGGTCACGACAATTGATGTCAGTGTCCTGTGCCCCGACTGCGACAGGCATCAGGCTAAGCAGCATGGCTGCAAGAAAAAAGTTTTTGTATGTCATAGTTTATCTGATATAATATGTTTCTGTCAGTTTAATCTCTGTTTTATTGGGTTTGCTTATAAATTATCCTAAATAACGCCACAAATATAGTGAAAATTCTCGGATTTTGTGTAAATTTGCTCTGTAATTTAAATGATTTTATGAATATGGAGCCGATTCTGCATAAAAAACGTTTCACTGATCATGCTTCGCACCATCGATGCAGCCATGAAATATGGCAGAATGAGATGAGCAGGATTATCAGGGAAGCAAGACCAACGGACATGGCTGAGATCATGAAGGTCATGGATGCTGCAAAGGGTATTATGCGGCAGTCCGGCAACATGCACCAATGGGGAGAAGGCTATCCCTCTGAGGCAGTTATTACGGCTGATATGGAACGGAATGGCGGTTTTATCATTGAGGATGATGGCTGTATGGTAGGCTATTTTGCTTTTCTGCCATCCCCAGAACCGACTTACACGAAGATCTATGAAGGTAAGTGGATAAATGATACGCAACCTTATCATGTCATCCATCGCATTGCCAGTTATCCCGATGCTCACGGCATCTTTAGCAGCATCATGGAGTTCTGTTTCTCTCACGACACGAACATCCGCATAGATACCCACCACGACAACAAGATTATGCAGCACAACATCTTGAAGCACGGCTTCACCTATTGCGGTATCATCTACCTGCTGTCAGGCGATAAAAGGCTGGCGTATCAGAAGATCGACATCTGACTGTGTAAGTATTCCCCTTCTTTGATGTAATAATCGCCTGTAGTGTATTGAGTTAATCGTCCGTGATTAATTCAATATTCTGTTTACTCCAACTTACAATTTGACAGGAAATCGAAAGTATTTAAGACGTATTTGTGTCAATTTATAACAAAATCCATTCAATTATATTACACAATGCAAGTCGTTTGATTATTTAACGCACAAATCGTCTCTGTTTATTTTATTTTTCTTTCATTTTGCAATACCTTTGCACTCTGAAAATAACAAAGTGATACTTGTATGAAAGTAAAGAGACGTTGGATAATCTTGATGGCAGCAATGACGTTGATAGCCATTGCCGGTGTGTTTGTAGGTGAGCCCGCATTTGAGTGCGACTGGTCGGTGATTTCCGCTGCTGACGTAGCCTGGCTTATTACGGCCACTATCTTTGTGCTGATGATGACACCTGGACTGTCATTCTTCTATGGCGGTATGGTAGGAGCGAAGAATGTCATCAGCACCATGCTCCAGTCGTTTATTGCGATGGGACTGATTTCAGTCCTGTGGGTGGTGATTGGATTCTCACTCTGTTTTGGCGATGATATCGGAGGTGTTATTGGCAATCCGCTGACGTTCCCCATGTTCCACAACGTAGGAGGTGCTGTCTATACTACGCCCGCGGGTAATATATTAGGTGGAGCCACTATTCCACTGGCTCTCTTTGCCTTGTTTCAGATGAAGTTTGCCATCATCACCCCGTCGCTGATCACGGGGTCGTTTGCCGAACGTGTGCGTTTCTCTGCCTATATGTTCTTCATGATGTTTTTCTTCTTCATGATCTACTGTCCGCTGGCCCACATGACCTGGCATCCAGAGGGGCTGTTCTGCCGTTGGGGCGTCATCGACTTTGCCGGAGGCATCGTGGTACATGCCTCCAGTGGTGTTGCCGCTCTTGCCGGAGCCATCTATTTAGGCAGGCGTAAAGCAGAAACCCGCAGAAGCGAACCAGCCAACATTCCCTTTGTGCTGCTGGGAGCGGCCCTGCTGTGGCTGGGCTGGTTCGGCTTCAATGCGGGTTCGTCGCTTCATGCTGACGGACAGGCAGTGAAGGCATTCCTGAATACCAATACCGCCTCGGCTACTGCCATGATGACCTGGATATTCTTCGATTGCCTTCGTGGCCGCAAGCCCTCGGCCATGGGAGCCGCTGTCGGATGTGTGGTAGGTTTGGTGGCCATCACCCCGTCAGCAGGCTACGTCTCGGTGGGGCAGAGCATCTTCATTGCCTTCATCATCACGCTGATCTGCAATATTGCCGTCTATTGGCGTTCACGTAGCAGCATCGACGATGCCCTCGACGTATTCCCCACTCACGGCACAGGCGGTATCTTCGGAACTGTGCTGACAGGTATCTTCATCCAAGAAGGACTGATTGCAGGCACGTGGGACGGATTCGTAATTTTCCTCTACCATCTGCTGGCCATCGTCATTGTCTTTGTCTATACATTCGGCATGAGTTGGCTGGGCTATACGCTGATAGACAAACTGATACCCATGCGCGTCTCCGTCTATAGTGAGAAGGTTGGACTCGACTACAGCCAGCACGATGAGCACTACGGTCTGGCCCATGTCGGCGAACGGGAAATAGCGGAATACGAAGAGCATATCCGCGAGAAAGAGAAGAATACGTAAATTGTGAGGGTTGCCTGCGGCCAACACCTCATACCTGATTCAGGTATCAGGTGTCATTCAACTTCTGCCAGAGTTAGGAAAAGACAGCTTAATGTTACAAAGTTACATTGTTACATTTTGTGTTTTTCCTGATTCCGTTGACTGTACGGGCAAGTACGACCAGACAGAGCCCCGACAAGCATCCCCCCGCCCTGATAGCCGGCACGGCCGACGTTAATAGTTGGCGACCTTCGTGACGATGCCTCCCACGCTATAGTGCAAGACATCGCTGCGAGGTGTGCGAAGTATCGGAGTGAGGCTTGGAAGTAATCTCTTCCCCTGGGGAAGAAAATACTCTATTCGCGCAGTTTGTGCTGAAAATCGGCTGAAAAAACAACGAATCTTTTTGCAGTCTGCCGTTTTTTTCGTACTTTTGCAGCAACATTTAATAATTTAACGATATGATGAGAACTAGCTACAAGAATCACTGGATGCTGGCCGCCATCCTTTTCTGCGGCCTCGTGATGACCTCTTGCAGCGATCAGCAGGGCATTATCGACAACCCCGTAACTCCTGAGCCTGAGCAGGCCTCGGCCAAGGATCCCGGCAAGTGGTGGATCGACGAGAACAACATGGACAAGTCGGTGAAGCCCGGCGACAACTTCTTCATGTACTGCATCGGCTCGTGGTGGAAGAACACGACCGTCGATCCGAAATCACATATCACTACGCGCCTCGATTTTATGAAGCCCAACTTCGACGATAAAGTGAGAAGCCTGACCGACGCCAATTATGCCATATTCAAGAGCCACCTGAAGTGGGCCGACCCCAATTCAGAGACTGCCGCCTCGGCCCAGAAACTCTATGACGACGTGTTGAAGCAGAGCGGACTGGAAGAGGCCAAGACATCCGCCGACGTGATGCGCGCCTACGGCAAGATGTGTGCGATGGGCGTGGGCTCATGCTTCAAACTGCAGCCTTTCTGCCATGACAACAAGATCTGCCTCTATGTCTCGGCCAACCCCGAGGGCCCGGCCGACAAGGCTGAGTTCGACCGTCGCACAGAACTGCTCGTGAAGCAATTTGAATCCTACGACGTGCTGCCCGACGAGATGCCTGGCGTGAAGGCGAACGGCAAGGCGACGATTGCCGAGAACATCGCCGACCTAGGCGGTATGGAGATTGCCTGGCAGGCCTTCATTAACCGCCTCGAGGCCGACGGCTATAACGACAACGAACTCAAACTGATGAAGCAGCGCTTCTTCCTGGCGTATGCCGAGGAATACCGTTCAAAATACGACGCTAACTACGTCAACCGTCTTGCTTTCGGAAATGATAACCCCGAAGCCGTCAACGGTCACTCGATGAACAAGGAGCGCGTGAACGGCGTGGTCGCCAACATGGACGGCTGGTACGACGCCTTCGACATCGAAGAGGGCGCCCTCTACCGCAAGTCTGCCGAGCGCATACATATCTAGTAACACGCCAGCAAATATGCGAAACATCAGGTGGATAGGACTCAGCAGTGTGCAGCACTTCCTCGTGGATGGGCTGTGCATCTGCTGCATGTACCTGCTGACAGGCGTGTGCGACGACTATGACGAGAGTGCCTACGGCTTTCAGGCGTGGATGGATGCGGTGCTGGCATACAACGTGCTGGCCTTCATGTCGCAGCCGCTGACGGGCCTGCTGGCCGACCGTCTCGAGGCGCGCCATTGGCTGCTCATCTTGTCGGCGCTGCTGCTGACGCTGGCGGTGGCGGCGACCGCGCTGGCACCCTCGCCGATGGTGGTGGCGGTCCTGGCCGGGCTGGGCAACTCGCTCTTCCACGTGTGGGGCGGCAAGCAGACGGTGGTGAAGGCCGGCAACGACCCCAGGGCCCTGGGCGTGTTCGTGTCGACGGGCGCGCTGGGGCTGGCGGTGGGACTCGTCTACTGTTCGTGGCAGTTGCTCTACGTGCTGCTGCTGGCCTTCGTCGTGCTGTCTGTCGTGAATGTGCGTTCAGACCGAGGTCATGAGGCCTGCGCGACAGACGCCAGCCTCCCTGCGGACAACGGCATGGCCCCGCAGATACCCCGCCGCTGGCTGACGCCGCTGAACGTGTGGGTGGTCGTGGTGCTGCTGATGCTGTTCGTGGGCTATCGCTCATTCACGGGCGAGGTGTTCGCCAGGGGCATCCACAAGAGTCAGGCACTCATCCTGACCATCGGCGCCGTCTCGATGCTGGGTAAGATGGCTGGGGGCTGGCTGGTCTGCCGGCTGGGCATCCTGCGGCCGATGGCGGCGGTCGTGGCGGGGGTGGCGCTGTGCCTCCTCTTCAGGGGCGACAGTGTGGCAGTGCTGCTGACCGGCATCTTCCTGATGAACACGACGATGCCCGTGACGCTCTACCTGGCCAACGACGTGCTGACCGGGCGCGAGGGCCTGGCCTTCGGACTGCTGGCGGCGGCGCTGATACCGGGTTATCTGCTGGCGGACTATTTGTAACGAAGGGGTGATGATGCTGAGGATGCTGATGCTGACGCTGGCGGCGACAATCGTGATAGAACTGGGCGTGCTCCTCTTCATCGGTGAGCGCCGCAGACGGGTGCTGCTGGCCTCGGTGGCGATAAACGTGCTGACGAACGTGCCGCTGAATCTCTACGCCGTCTATGAGACGCCAGAGGGCTGGGGCACGGTGGTGGCGGGCGAGGCGCTGGTGGTCGTGGCCGAGGCGCTGTGCTACCGGTGGCTGCTGGCCGACTGGCGACAGGCGTGGATCTACAGTCTGCTCTGTAATGCCATCAGTTTCCTCACTGGTGAGTTGGTAGTGTTAATTTGTTTGTTATTCTAAATAGTAGTAGATGATGTTTACATTAGATGTTCTTCCGTATGATCCCACAGAGCGGGCGCGTCGGATTGTGAGACCCGTGATCAAGACCGTCCAGGACTCTCTGGACACCGTTATCGACACCATCAGCGAGACGAAGGAAGCCGTGGCAGACAGCACGGCCCAGTCGCAGTTGATCCTCGACTCGTCGGGCGCTGCCCAGAGCGAGGCCTCGCTGCTGCTGCCCGTGGCCATCGTCGCCCTCGCACTGGCCGGCTGCCTCTATCTGGCTTATATGTATCGGAAGCGTTACAGGTACTCGTAATAGTACCAATAGGTATTGCCGAACTGGTCTTCGACCTTGCCCTGACGCTCGGTCGCATCAGGATATTGTTTCTCCAGGTCCTGCAGGTTGCGCCAGTCCTCGTCGGTCACCGCATGATGGTATTCGACGACGGGGTCTGACCGCAGATGGGTGTAGAGCACCAGTGCCTCACGATAGTGCTTGGGCAGGTGGTCGTCGAGGGTGTAATACTTGCCGATCTCCCGGGCGAAACGGTCTATCTGCCGGTCTATGAGCAGGCCACAAAGCAGGTAGTCGGATGCGGGAGAGACGGTGGCGCGGGGGTGCGGTGGAGCGGAGGTACGAAGCGAGGTCGTGTCACGCCGCTGCAGCAGTTCCAGGAAACGGAGGGGTGACATCGGCTCAGCCGGGCGCCCGCCTAAAAACTTATATAGACTGTCCTCCGGACAATAGTACATCCTGACCTGCCCGTTGGTAGGCAGGATCTGCTCGACGTTGGCAGTGATCGGATACTCGAACAGTCGCTCACCCAACGCATTCACCCTGGCGAGGGCATACATGCGGAGCATCAGCAGGTTAGCATCGCTCTCATGGGAGTGTCTGCCCACCTCGAGTGCCTTCTCGTACCGGCCGTCGGCGAGCAGCGTCTCCGTGGTCATGCGATAGTGGTAGACGGCATTCGTATTGCCAGCCCACGCCACGCCGATGATCTGCAGCGCCATGAGGAGAGCGTTGATCCACATGGGTCGGGAGAAGAGCGAGAACGTGCTGGCAGCCTCCACCTCCTGCGCCATCTTCGCAATCCAGATGAAGATCCCCCACCCTGACAATACCAGCAGCGGCAGGATCCAGATCCAGACGCTGACGCCCTCGTTGCTCTCGATCTGCTGACTGACCTCGGTGACGAAGGCGAGGAACATCATCGACGGCACATAGGTCAGCGCGTGGGTCCGTTTGTTGAGTCGGATAAAACTGTTGATGACCAGTTGGAGCCCCATCAGGCAGAAGGTGCCGACGAGTGCACCCCAGATGGGATGGTAATGGGTGACTCCGCCACTGAGCACGTGCTGGGCCATGGCGAGTTGGTCTGCCTGGAAGAAGAAGAGCCAGCAGAAGGAGAACAGGACAAAAACGATAGCACACATCACACGGATGGTGATGGTGCTACCGTTTCTCATTGGATGATTGTAATTCATTTCATTACACTTTTCGCAGGACGACGGCAGAGCGGGCCGGGATGTAGAGTTTCAGCCACTCCTTGTGATCCTTGACGTAGAGCGGGTCGTAGTTCGTCAGATGCGTCATCGTATCATCGGCAAAGCCGTTGCCGCCAAAGTCCTTCGAGTCGGTGTTGAGCACCACCTCGTAAGAGCCCGTGGGCACGAGGAAGCCGTAATCGGTATAGGAGCGCGTCGGCGAGAAGTTGAACACGAAGACGAGGTTGCCGCGCATGAAGCAGAGCACCTGGTCGCCGTCGTCGTGCCAGATCTCCTGCACGGGCGTATCCTGGAAATTCTTCTCCGACTTGATGACCTTGAGCATCTCACGGTCGAAGTCGCCGAGCCAGTGGTAGCAGAGGTCCTTGTTGTCGACGAGGTTCCACTGTCGGCGGGCATACTTGTACGACCAGCCGTTACCCTCGCGCGGGAAGTCGATCCACTCGGGATGTCCGAACTCATTACCCATGAAGTTCAGGTAGCCGCCGTTGATGGCTGCAGCGGTCACCAGGCGGATCATCTTGTGCAGGGCGATGCCGCGCTGCACCATATCGTTGACATCCTTCTTGGCGAAGTGCCAGTACATGTCGGCGTCGATGAGCCGGAAGATGATGGTCTTGTCGCCCACGAGTGCCTGGTCGTGCGACTCGCAGTAAGAGATGGTCTTCTCGTCGGGACGGCGGTTCTTGACCTCCCAGAAGATGGAGCACACGTTGATGTCCTCATCGCGTACCTCTTTAATAGTCTTGATCCAGTAGTCGGGGATGTTCATCGCCATGCGGTAGTCGAAACCGTAGCCGCCGTCCTCAAACTTCGCAGCGAGACCGGGCATGCCGGAGACTTCCTCGGCGATGGTGATGGCATTGGGGTTCTCCTCGTGGATGAGTTTGTTGGCAAGCGTCAGATAGCAGATGGCATTGTCGTCCTCGTGGCCGTTGAAGTAGTCGCCGTAGCCGCCGAAGGCCTCACCCAGACCGTGAGAGTAGTAGAGCATCGAGGTGACACCGTCGAAGCGGAAGCCGTCGAAGTGGAACTCACCCAGCCAATAGCGGCAGTTAGAAAGCAGGAAGTGCAACACCTCATCCTTACCATAGTCGAAGCAGAGGCTGTCCCATGCCGGATGCTCATGGCGGTCGCCGGGATAGAAGAACTGGTTGGGATCGCCAGCCAGATTGCCCAGACCTTCGACCTCATTCTTGACAGCATGCGAGTGAACGATGTCCATGATGACGGCGATACCCATCTTGTGTGCCGTATCGATCATCTCCTTCAGGTCCTCAGGCGTGCCGAAGCGTGAACTAGGAGCGAAGAACGAAGACACATGGTATCCGAAAGAGCCGTAGTAAGGATGCTCCTGGATGGCCATGACCTGAATGGCGTTATAGCCATCCTTCTTGACACGCGGCAGCACATTCTCCGTAAACTCCTTGTAAGTACCCACCTTCTCGGCGTCCTGCCCCATGCCGACGTGGCACTCGTAGATGAGCAGAGGTGACTTGGAGGGCTTGAAGGTTTTCTTCTTCCATACATAGGGTTTCTCCGGGTTCCACACCTGGGCGGAGAATATCTTCGTCTGATCATCCTGCACCACGCGACGGCACCAGGCAGGGATGCGCTCGCCCTCGCCACCGTTCCACTTCACCTTCATCTTATACAACTGGCCGTGCTTCAGGGCCTTCTCCGAGAGTTTCAGCTCCCAGTTGCCGGTGCCCTCGATACGCTTGCAGCGGTATTTCTCGCTCTCCTGCCAGTCGTTGAAGTCACCGATCAGGTAGATGTCGGTGGCATTGGGCGCCCACTCACGGAACACCCAGCCCTTGGCGAGCTTGTGGAGTCCGAAATAGAAGTGGCCCGAGGCGAAGTCGGTGAGCTTCTTCTTGCCGTTCTGCGTGAGTTGGTTTATCTTCCACAGGGCGTGGTCATGACGCCCGCGGATGGCGCCCTCGAAGGGTTCCAGCCAACTGTCGTTTCTCACGAGTCCAATATGTTCGGGCTGCTTCATCTCCACAGCCTTCTTGGCGGTGGTCTTCTTGGCAGCGGCCTTCTTGGGGGCAACAGCCTTCTTCGTTGTGGTTTCTTTCTTTGTTGCCATTATGCTTTAACTTTAAAGATTGCTTTTTTTATTTCGGGGGCATCGGTGATGCAGGGCATGTGGCCGTCTTGCGGGAAGAAGATGGCAAACTGCCCGGGCTGTACCGTCACATACGTCTGGGGCTGGGTGTCGCCATACTTGGTGATGTCCTTCTCAGCATTGTATTCGAAGGCAGGCAGATCGCACAATGGCGTATAGCCGAAGGTCTCCGAGGCAGAGAGGGGAATCTGGATGTCGATCATCTCGACATGGGTCTCGAGGAAGGCCGTCTGCTTGGTGCGACCCTTGGCCACCTGAAGGTTCAGGAAGAGGTCCTTGTCTTTGATGGGATACTTGCCAGGCTCCATCGTCTGGAGGTCGTTGGCCTTGATGAATGCTTCTACATCGGCAAACAGCGGGTTGAGAGCCACGTAGTTGCCCAACTTGTCAATTGTGTCAATAATCATAAGCTTTTATATTATTAGTGTAATTTATAACAATGTCCGGTGGCCGCGGGTGTAGGTGCCCTGGCGCACAATCTTGCCGTTGCGGTCTTTCTCGATGAACTTACCGTCGCGCATATCGTCGACGTAGGTGCCCTCGAAGCGGGTACCATCCTTGTCCTCCTCGATGGCAGGACCGTTGCGCTTGCCGTCCTTCATGTGACCCTTGAACTTTGAGCCGTCGGCGAAGCGCATGATGCACTCACCATTGGGCTGGCCGTTGCGGAAGAGACCCTCCACCTGGTCGCCGTTCTTCTTGGTCAACTTGCCGCGCCCTTCTTGCTTGTCGTGCTGCCATTGGCCGGTATACATGTCGCCATTCTTCCAGATGAACGTGCCCTGTCCCTGCTTGTCGCCATTGACGAACGAGCCGGAGTATTTATCGCCGTTGGCATACTTGAAGATACCCGAGCCCGTTCGGTTGCCGTTGACGTAGTCGCCCTCGTACACATCGCCGTTCTGGAACTTATAGATGCCGCGGCCATTCATCTCGTCGTGCTGCCACTGGCCGGTATACGAGTCGCCGTCGGCATAGCGGAAGGTTCCCTTGCCCGAGCGCATGTTGTCCTTCCACTCACCCCTGTAGGAAGAGCCGTCGCCCCAGTCGAAGAGACCCTGGCCGTGTTTCTTGTCGTTCAGCCATTCGCCGTCGTAGAAGGCTCCGCTGGCAAACGTATAGCGGCCCTTGCCCGAACGCATGTCCTTGAACCACTCGCCGTCGTACTTGTCGCCGTTGAAGTAGTACATGATACCATGTCCGTGCTGGTAGTCGCGGAACCACAGCCCCTCATAGCGGTTGTTGTTGGCAAAGAAGTAGATGCCCTGTCCGTGCTGCTGGTCCTGGAACCATTCGCCCTCATACTTCTCGCCGTCGGTGAAGACATAGGTGCCATAGCCCTGTCGCTTGCCCTTCTCGTATTCACCCTCGTACACATTACCGTTCTTATAGACTGTGCGGCCTTTACCATGAGGCTTGCCGGCCTGTAATTCTCCGTTGTAGTCGCCCCCGTCCTTGGTCTTGGAAGTACCAAGCGTCATCTTCTGCGCACCAACCGGCAGCAGGAGTGAAAGAGCCAATATTGTAGTGATATATCGTTTCGTTGTCATGAGTAGTCATTTGAAAATTGTTGCAAATTTACTAATAATTTCGTAGCCGCCCAAACTTTTCCATATAATTTAACGATAAAACAAAGTTTTTTCATTACCTTTGCAACCAGTATGAAGTATATTGGCATAATTCCCGCCCGTTACGCCTCGACGCGTTTTCCGGGCAAGCCGCTGGCAGTGCTGGGCGGCAAGACAGTGATCCAGAGAGTCTATGAACAGGCCGTCAGCGTGCTGCCCGAGGCCTATGTAGCCACCGACGACGAGCGTATCTTCGCCTGTGTCGAAGCCTTTGGCGGACGGGCCGTCATGACACGCACAGACCACAAGAGTGGTACCGACCGCATCGAGGAGGCGATGGAGAAGATCGAGGAAAGAGAAATGAATATCGAGGAAGGAGGAAGAAGGAAAGAGGAAGGAGATGGCCTGGTGGTGATCAACATTCAGGGCGATGAGCCTTTCGTGCAGCCTTCACAGATAGAGACACTCATGCATCTCTTCGACGATCCGTCGACACAAATCGGCACCCTAGGCAAGCCCTTCGAGACGATAGAGGCCGTGCGCAATCCCAATTCCCCCAAGATCGTGGTCGACCATCGGGGCTTCGCCCTCTATTTCAGCCGTAGTGTCATCCCGTTCGTCAGAGGTGTCGAGGCAGACGACTGGCTCCCCCACTACCCCTTCCTGAAGCATCTGGGCGTGTATGCCTATCGGCGGGATGTCCTTGCGGAGGTCACCCGGCTGCCTCAGAGTCCGCTGGAGAAGGCAGAGAGTCTGGAGCAACTGCGCTGGCTGGAAAACGGCTATCGCATCCGCGTGGGACTGACCCATGTCGAGACGGTCGGCATCGACACGCCAGAAGACCTGATGCGGGCTGAAGCGTTCCTTTCGAAGCAGTTGAAGAAACGAGAACGCAAAAAACTTATTAATAATGTGCGATAAAAGAATTATTTTTAGTACCTTTGCACCCTGAAAAAAGAATAAGGTATAGAAAATAGTACAGATGGAAACAACAGCAATACTGCTTCTGCACTGCCCTGACCAGCAGGGTATCATCTCGGAAGTGACGAAATTCATCACGGATAACAAAGGAAACATCGTCTACCTTGACCAATATGTGGACAAGGTTGAAGGCATGTTCTTCATGAGAATAGAATGGGAGTTGGAGGGCTTCCTCATCCCCCGCGACAAACTCTACGACTACATCACGACGCTCTACGCCCAGCGCTACAAGATGAAGTTTTCGCTCTACTACAGCGACAAGCGTCCGAGGATGGCGATCTTCGTGAGTAAGATGAGCCACTGCCTGTACGACCTCCTGGCGCGCTGGAAGGCGGGAGAGTTCAACTGTGACATCCCCTGCATCGTGTCGAACCACGAGGATCTGCGATATGTGGCCGACCAGTTCGGCATCCCATACTACGTGTGGAGCATCAAGAAGGACCACTCGAACAAGGAGGAGGTGGAGAAGGCAGAGATGGAACTGCTGAAGAAGGAGGACATCTCGTTTATCGTGCTGGCGCGCTATATGCAGATTATCTCCGACGAGATGATCGCCGAGTACCCGCACCACATCATCAACATCCACCACTCGTTCCTGCCGGCCTTCATCGGTGCGAAGCCTTACCATCAGGCCTACGAGCGCGGAGTGAAGATCATCGGGGCCACTTCGCATTATGTGACCGCTGAACTGGATGCCGGCCCTATCATCGAACAGGATGTGACGCGCATCACGCATAAGGACACGCCGGAGAGCCTGGTGCTGAAGGGCAAGGACCTGGAGAAAATCGTGCTTTCGCACGCCGTCTCGAAGCATATCCAGCGGAAAATCCTGACATACAAGAATAAGACGATTATTTTCTCATGAGAATGGGTTTTAGTTTACAGTTTACAGTTTACGGTATACAGATGAAATGCTTGCATGCCCATCTGCAACCGCTGAATGTAATCAACTGTAAACTGTAAACAGTAAACTGTAAACAGTATGAACGTAGCAATAGTCAAATATAATGCGGGGAATGTCTACTCGGTGGTGAATGCCCTGAGAAGGATGGGCATCGAACCGTTGCTGACGGATGACGCTGAGGCGCTGAAGAAGGCTGACCGCGTGATGTTTCCCGGACAGGGACATGCGGGTGAGGCGATGGACTACCTGAGAGCCAGACGGCTCGACGAGGTGATCCGCGACCTGAAGCAGCCCGTGTTCGGCATCTGCGTGGGCCAGCAACTGCTGTGCAAGCACTCCGAAGAGGGCGACACCGACTGTATCGGTATCTTCGACGCAGAGGTGAAGCGCTTCCAGCCCGAGCGCCACGAGGACAAAGTGCCTTGCATGGGGTGGAACGAGTTAGAGGTGAGAGGTGAGTGGAGAGAGGTAAGAGATTACCAAGTGTCCCCACTATTGGAAGGACTGGGCGAGAAGCCGTATGTGTATTTCGTACATAGTTACTATGTGCCGGTATGCGAGGAGACCATCGCGACGGCGGACTATATCCTGCCCTACTCGGCCTCGATGCACAAGGACAATTTCTACACCTGCCAGTTCCACCCCGAGAAGAGCGGAAAGGTAGGAGAACAGATACTCAGGAACTTTCTGAGCTTATAGTTGTTTATAGTTTAGAGTTTATAGTTTATAGATGATTACCTGTAGAGGATGAAAATAGAACTGATACCTGCCATAGATATTATCGGAGGCCAGTGCGTGAGACTGACCAAGGGTGACTACGACCAGAAGACCGTATACAGCGACTCGCCTGCCACGATAGCAAAGGAGTTCGAGGCATTGGGCTTCCAGCGGCTGCACGTGGTGGATCTCGACGGTGCAAAGTCGAAGCATATCGTCAACGATGTCGTGCTAAAGGCGATTACCACAGAGACAAACCTGACAGTGGACTTCGGCGGTGGCATCAAGACCGACGAGGATATTGAGAAGGCTTTTGCCTCAGGTGCAGCAATGGTGACCGTCGGCTCCATAGCCGTCACACAGCCCGAACTGTTCATGGGTTGGTTGTCGACATACGGTGCTGAGCGCATCATCCTCGGTGCCGACGTCAGGCACGGGAAGATCAGCATCAACGGCTGGAAAGAAGACTCCAGCGAGGATCTCCTGCCCTTCCTCAGGAAATATGTGGACGCAGGCGTGAAGAATGTGCTCTGCACAGAGATCTCGAAAGACGGTACCCTCGCAGGACCCGCCATCGACCTCTACCGGCGCATCATGGAGACCTATCCCGAACTGCACCTCATCGCCAGCGGCGGGGTGTCGTCAAAAGAAGACATCAAGGCCCTCGACGCAGCAGGCATACCGGCTGTCGTCTTCGGCAAAGCCATCTACGAAGGGCGGATCGACCTGAGGGAGGTTCGTAGCTTATAGTTTATGGTTTAAAGTTTATAGTTTATAGTTGAGAGTTCAAAGTTCAAAGCTCAAAGTTCAAAACTCAAAACTCAAAGTTAAATAAAATGGGTTTAGCAAAGCGAATCATACCTTGTCTGGATGTGAAGGACGGTGAGACCGTCAAAGGCACGAACTTCGTGAACCTGCGGAGTGCGGGCGATCCTGTGGAACTGGGCAAGGCCTATAGTGATCAGGGCGCCGACGAACTGTGCTTCCTCGATATCACCGCCTCGTTCGAGGGTCGTAAGACCTTCAAGGAGATGGTGACAAGGGTGGCGCAGGAGATCAACATCCCGTTTACCGTTGGCGGCGGCATCAACGAACTGGCCGACGTGGAGCGACTGTTGTATGCCGGTGCCGACAAGGTGAGTGTGAACAGCGCCGCCATCCGCCGACCGGAACTGATCAACGAGATCACCAGTCGTTTCGGCTCTCAGGTGTGTGTCTGTGCCATCGATGCCCGTCTGGATGAAGACGGCTGGCACTGTTATCTGAAGGGCGGTCGTGAGCGTACGGAACGCGGCCTCTTCGAGTGGGCCCATGAGGCACAGGAGCGCGGTGCAGGAGAGATTCTCTTCACCTCGATGAATCACGACGGTGTGAAGGAGGGTTATGCCAACGAGGCCCTGCGCGAACTGGCCGACAACCTCTCCATCCCCATCATCGCCAGCGGCGGTGCAGGCTGTAAGGAGCATTTCCGCGATACGTTCATCGAAGGACACGCCGACGCGGCCCTCGCTGCCAGCGTGTTCCACTTCGGCGAGATACCCATACCGGAACTGAAACAGTATCTTCGCGGAGAAGGGATTAACGTGAGGATTTAGTTTTTGTTTACAGTTTACGGTTTACAGTTTACAGATGATTACATCTAACAAAGATATGAAGATAGATTTTGAGAAATGTGGCGGGCTGGTGCCGGCTATCATACAGGATGCTGAGACGAAGAATGTGCTGATGCTCGGCTATATGAACGAAGAGGCTTATCAGAAAACCCTCGATACGAAAAAGGTGACGTTCTGGAGCCGTTCGCGCAACTGCCTGTGGACAAAGGGTGAGACAAGTGGTAACTTTCTCGACTTCATTGACATCAAGGTAGACTGCGACAACGACACGCTGCTGGTCAAGGCGCACCCTCACGGACCTACCTGTCATACGGGTACGGATACGTGTTGGGGAGAAGAGAATACGAGAAGTGTGGAGTGTGGAGTGAGGAGTGAGAATACTCTGCTTTTCCTGAAGGAGTTGCAGGACTTTATCGACAAGCGGCATGAGGAGATGCCTGAGGGGAGTTATACGACAAAACTGTTTAAGGATGGTGTGAAGCGTATCGCCCAGAAGGTGGGTGAAGAAGCCCTTGAGACCGTCATCGAGGCCTGCACAGGCACGAAGGAGCAACTGACCTATGAGGCTTCTGATATGCTCTACCATCTCATCGTACTGCTGACGGCCAAAGGCCTTCGTATCGAGGACCTCGTAGAGGAACTGCATCGTCGTCATGATCCCAACTGGGACAAACAGCGTCGCGAAGCCAAAGCGGCTGGAACAATGAAATAATCAGATATGAGAAAGGTGTTTAGTTTACAGTTTACAGTTTACAGTTTACAGTTTGCAGATGATATGCTTGCATGCCCATCTGCAGCCGTTACATGTAATCATCTGTAAACTGTAAACCGTAAACAGTAAACAAAAAAAAGAAGATGGCACTGATCAGTTATAAGAACGCGAATATCTACCAGCGGCACGGTATCTGTGTATTGAAGAACGTGAACCTGCAGGTTGACGAGGGACAGTTCATCTATCTCATCGGACGAGTAGGCTCTGGTAAGACCACACTGATGCGTACGCTCTACTGCGAGTTGGAGATGGACGAGGCCGACGAGGCGATGGTGCTCGGACACGACCTGCTGACCATCCGTCAGAAGGAGATCCCCGCCCTGAGAAGGGAGATGGGTGTCGTGTTCCAGGACTTCCAGTTGTTGGCCGACCGTACGGTATACAAGAACCTGGAGTTCGTATTGAAAGCCACTGGTTGGAAGAAGAACGACGGCATTGAGGATCGCATCGCAGAGGTGCTGGAGGCAGTGGACATGGCCGACAAGGGAGATCGCATGCCCTTCGAACTCTCCGGTGGTGAGCAGCAGCGTGTGGCCATCGCCCGTGCAATTCTCAACAAGCCGAAACTGATCCTGGCCGACGAGCCCACCGGCAATCTCGACCCAGAGACGTCGGACACGATCATCAAACTGCTCTTCGACATTGCCGCCAAGGGTACGGCCGTCGTCATGTCGACCCACAACCTGCCGATGATCAAGGAGAACCCCAGCATCATCTATCGTTGTCAGGATGAGCGGATGGAGGAGATCACAACCGACTTCCACCACCTGGTGATGGTCGACGACACGCCTGATACCGATGAGATAACCGTCCGCTATTCAGAGAGAATGGAAATCTGAAGAAGGTGAAAAGGTGTAAAGATGAAAAAGTGTAAAAATAGAATATAAAATAGCATAATTATGAAAGTGATGAAATTCGGCGGTACGTCCGTCGGCACACCCCAGAGAATGAAAGAGGTGACAAAACTGGTCACCAAGTCGGGAGAGCCCGTATTCGTGGTCCTCTCCGCCATGTCAGGTACCACCAACTCACTGGTGGAGATCTCTGACTACCTGTATAAGAAGAACCCGGACGGTGCCAACGAGGTCATCAACCGTCTGGAGCAGAAGTACGCCAAGCACGTGGAGGAACTCTACAGCACAGAAGAGATGAAGGCTGCCACCCGTGAGTTCCTGCATGGAGAGTTCGAATACCTGCGCTCGTTCACCAAGGAACTGTTCACCAGTTTCGAGGAGAAGAGCATCGTGGCCCAGGGTGAAATCATCTCGACCAATATGGTGGTGAACTACATGAAGGAACAAGGCATCAACGCCGTGCTGCTGAATGCCCTTGACTTCATGCGCACAGATAAGAACGCAGAGCCCGATCCCATGTATATCCGTGAGAAACTGAAGCCCATCCTTGCAGAGAACGAAGGGGCACAGGTGTATCTCACCCAGGGATTCATCTGCCGCAATGCCTATGGCGAGGTCGACAACCTGCAGCGTGGTGGTTCAGACTACACCGCCTCACTCATCGGCGAGGCTATCAGCGCTGAGGAGATCCAGATCTGGACCGACATCGACGGCATGCACAACAACGACCCGCGTGTGGTCGAGAAGACAGACCCCGTACACCAACTGCACTTCGAGGAGGCCGCCGAGTTGGCCTACTTCGGAGCCAAGATCCTCCACCCCACCTGCATCCAGCCTGCGAAGTACGCCGGCATCCCCGTACGTCTGCTGAACACGATGGATCCCGACGCTGAGGGTACGACCATCTCGAACAAGACCGAATACGGTAAGATCAAGGCCATCGCCGCCAAGGATAATATCACGGCCATCAAGATCAAGTCGAGCCGTATGCTCCTGGCTACAGGTTTCCTGCGTAAGGTGTTCGAAATCTTCGAGAGTTACCAGACGAGTATCGACATGATCTGCACCTCAGAGGTGGGCGTGTCGATGAGTATCGACAACTCAGCCCATCTGGGAGAGATCGTCGACGAATTGAAGAAATATGGTACGGTGACCGTCGATACGAACATGTGTATTGTCTGTGTGGTGGGCGACCTCGACTGGTCGAACATCGGCTTTGAGACCCTCGCCCTCGACGCCCTGAAGGATATCCCTGTGCGTATGGTCAGTTACGGAGGCTCGAACTATAACATCTCTTTCCTCATCCGTGAGGAGGACAAGAAGCGTGCCCTGCAGAATCTGAGCAATACGATCTTTTATAAGAAATGAGGTTAAGAAGGTAGAGAAGTGGTTATAGACCACGATTACTTCCTTAAACCTCCTATTAACTCCCATAAAAAGGAACATATGGCAAAAGGAGTATTTCCTATAGACAAACTGCAGTCGATCGAGACACCGTTCTACTACTACGACACGGAGTTGTTGCGCGAGACACTCCGCAGCATCAATACTGAGGCACAGAAGCATGAAGGCTTCGTCGTACACTATGCCGTCAAAGCCAATGCCAATCCACGCATCCTCCGCATCATCCGTGAGGCAGGACTGGGTGCCGACTGTGTCAGCGGCGGCGAGATCGAGGCTTCCGTGAAGGCAGGGTTCCCTGCTTCGAAGATCGTCTATGCCGGTGTGGGCAAGGCCGACTGGGAGATCAACCTCGGACTCGACAACGACATCTTCTGTTTCAATGTCGAGAGTATTCCCGAGTTAGAGGTCATCAACGAACTGGCTGCTGCCAAAGGCAAGGTGGCCCGTGTGGCTTTCCGCCTGAATCCCAACGTAGGAGCCCATACCCATGCGAACATCACCACTGGTCTGGCCGAGAACAAGTTCGGCATTGCCATGCGCGACATGCTCAGCGTGATCGGCGAGACAGAGAAACTGGCAAACGTGAAATTCGTAGGCCTGCACTTCCATATCGGTTCGCAGATCCTCGACATGGGCGACTTTGAAGCCCTTTGCAACCGTGTCAACGAACTGCAGGACGAACTCGACCGTCATCGCATCCATGTGGAGCATATCAACGTAGGTGGCGGACTGGGAGTCGACTACGCCCATCCCAACCGGGTGCCGATACCCGACTTCAAGGCCTACTTTGACACCTATGCCAGGAAGTTAAAACTGCGTCCCGGTCAAACACTCCATTTCGAACTCGGCCGTGCTGTCGTCGCTCAATGCGGTTCACTCATCACGCGTACCTTATATATAAAAGAAGGAGCCGTGAAGAAATTTGCTATTGTCGATGCTGGATTCACTGACCTGATTCGTCCCGCCCTCTATCAGGCCTACCATAAGATAGAGAATATCACCAGTGATGAACCCACGGAGGCCTATGATGTCGTAGGTCCTATCTGTGAGTCAACAGACGTCTTTGCCAAACAGACCGACCTGAACCGTGCCAAGCGTGGCGACCTGCTCGCCATCCGCTCTGCCGGTGCCTACGGTGAAATCATGGCCTCTCAGTATAACCTGCGCCGACTGCCGCAGGGCTATATGAGCGATGACATTTAATTTTTGCAAAACATGAACACAACACAGCATCCTTTCTCAGTCGTTATGGCCGTCTGCGACCAAGCCCATGACCTGGAACAAAACCTGCCTGCGTTCCTCACGCAGGAGTATGAGCCAGGCTATGAGGTCATCGTCGTCGACGAAACGTCAACAGACGATACACCCAACGTACTGAAGTTGCTGAAGAATGAATACGAGCACCTCTACACTACCTTCCTGCCCAAACCAAGCGCTCAGTTGTTCCGTCAGAAGTTAGCCTTTAACATCGGCATCAAAGCATCTCATAATGACTATATTATCATGACGAAGATTAATTTTCCTCCTCGTGATACAGATGTCTTCAAGGCTATTTCAGAAGTACTCGATCAGAAGGCGGACCTCACCTTAGGCTATCTGACGAAGAAGCGCATCCGTCTGCAACCCTTCGACACCGTCGCAGAGGCAGAGGGACATATCCGAAGACTTGAACGGCGTATCAGCAAGGTACGTGAGCGAAAGAGTGGAAACTATGTTTGGGGGCGTTACAACTTCATCATCCTACGGAAGGACTGCGCCATCGACATACTGAAACTTTTCGAGCAGAACATCTCCGCATCCGAACTCTTCGGCATCCGGTTGGGAATCCTATGGAAGAATTTCATCCGGCGCTCCTCCACCACCCTGCTCTATACGGAATAGCATCTCTTAAGATCATTACTCCCATGAAAGTCCTGTTTGTCTATCAGAAATCCGAATCGCTCATCAGTCAGCATGTCAATATGTTGACCGATGGATTACAACAGAGTGCTACGATAGACACTGCCGACACTGTGAGTGCCATCCGTAAGGCGGTGAAGGAACAGGAGCCCGACATCATCCATTGTCACGGCTGTCCTTCTGTCTCTGCCACTCGTGCCATCCTCAGTGCTGTCAATAAAGGTGTACGTCTGGTGCTCACGCTGCACGGACAGATGGAGCCTTGGGCGACAGACACCAGCCACAAGGCACCTGCCATCTACTGGCGCAAGAAACTCATCCATCGCGCTTATGCGGTCATCCTGCTCGGCCGGCTTGAACTGACCAACTTCCAACGTCTCGGCTGGAACCGTCGTACGGAGGAGATACACAATGCCGTCACCACCAACACCATCAGTGGTCAGGAGATGTGCACTGCTACCTTCGCCATCTACCAGAAGGTGATGGACTCCAATACGCTCGAACTGATGGACGAGCCGACAGCCCGCATGCTGAAGGCCATCATCAAGATCGGTATCATGGGCGACCGTCGTTGGACCGTCGTCCTGCCCTCTGAGGATGTCAACTGGCGACATCTGTTCCTGTATGCCGAACACGAGCATATCCGAAACTACGTTGACTACGGCATCAACATCCTCGGACTCACTGTACCCAACATCGACACAACGCGCATCGCCGCCTACTTCCCAGACAACTACGAGACACCTAGACCTATCCGTGAGAAGGTGGGCGACTACAAGGGTAAGGAGACCGACTACCTGCTGCGTATCATTCATCAGATTCGCCAAAAGCCCCTCTTGCTTCATCTCATCGAACTGACCCGTGAACTCTATCGCGACACCGTCGACGACGATCAACTCGCAGAAGGACTGGCAGAGAAGAAACTCACCGCCTTCACACGGTCACTCATGCAGGTACTCGACGAGCAGACGGCTCTCGACGAAGGCTACATGCCCCTGCCGCCAGCCGATAACCGGTTGACGCAACAGATACGCCGGCAACTAGAAAACCATCTGAACATTGAAGATTAAAGATTGAACATGAACACCGACATGCACTACCTGCAACTGCTATCGCAGTCGTTCCCCAACATCGCAGAGGCTTCGACAGAGATCATCAACCTAGAGGCCATCATGAACCTGCCCAAAGGCACGGAGCACTTCCTGGCCGACCTCCACGGTGAGAGTGAGGCTTTCCAGCACGTACTGAAGAATGCCTCAGGCAACATCAAGCGCAAGGTGAACGAACTCTTCGGCAACGACATCCGCGAGTCGGAGAAGAAAGAACTCTGCACGCTCATCTACTACCCTGAACAGAAACTCGAACTCATCAAGGCCCAGGAAGAGGATATCGACGACTGGTACCGCATCACCATCCACCAGTTGGTGAAGGTGTGTCGCGATGTCTCGTCGAAGTACACCCGCTCGAAGGTGCGCAAGTCACTCCCACAGGACTTCTCCTATATTATCGAAGAATTGCTCCACGAGAGCCTGGGCGACAGCGACAAGGCTGCATACGTCAGCGTCATCGTCAACACGATTATCTCCACGGGGCGGGCAGACGACTTCATCGTGGCCATCTGCAACGTCATCCAGCGTCTGGCCATCGACCAATTGCATATCCTGGGCGACATCTATGACCGTGGCCCTGGCGCCCATAAGATCATGGATACCCTGCGCCAGTATCACTCGTGGGACATCCAGTGGGGCAACCACGACATTCTCTGGATGGGAGCCTCGGCAGGCAACAACGCCTGCATCTGCAATGTGCTCCGTCTCTGTCTGCGCTACGCCAATCTCGCCACCATCGAGGAATACGGCATCAACCTCGTGCCGCTGGCCACTTTCGCCCTCGACACCTACGGCGACGATCCCTGCGAAGAATTCATCCCCAAGGTATTGGCCGACAACCAGCAACTCGACGAGAAGACACTGCTGCTCACTGCACGTATGCACAAGGCCATCGCCGTCATCCAATTCAAGGAGGAGGCCAAGATCTTCCGCCGTCATCCAGAGTGGCAGATGGACGACCGTTGCCTCTTCGACAGTGTCGACTATGAGCAGGGCATCTGCCATCTCGATGGGAAGGACTACGAGATGAAGAGTTGCCACTTCCCCACCATCGACCCGGCATCACCCAACAGCCTCACAAACGAGGAGAAGGACCTCATGGACAAACTGCACCACTCCTTCCGTATTTCCGAGAAACTGCATAAGCACATCCGCACGTTACTCTCCCACGGTTGCATGTACACCGTCACCAACTCCAACCTCCTCTTCCACGCCTCCATCCCCCTCTGCGATGACGGTTCACTGAAAGAGGTCGAGATCTTCCCTGGCAACCGTTACAGCGGCAAGGCCCTCATGCATAACATCGGCATGATGATCCGCGCAGCCTTTGAATCGGGTGTCGACAAGGAGTTGCAGGTGTTCCCACGCGACTATGCCCGCGACTACTTCCTCTACCTCTGGTGCGGTAAGGACTCCCCACTGTTCGATAAGTCGAAGATGGCCACCTTTGAGCGCTATTTCCTCAAAGACAAGGATACTTATAAGGAAGAAAAGGGCAACTACTTCAAGTTGCGCGACTCAGCCGAGATCTGCGACCGCATCCTCGATGCCTTCGAGGTGAAAGGCGAGAACCGCCATATCATCAACGGCCACGTGCCCGTCCATGCATCCAAAGGCGAGAACCCCATCAAGGCCGGTGGTCGGCTGATGGTCATCGACGGCGGATTCTCCGAGGCCTATCACAACGAGACGGGCATTGCCGGCTATACCCTCGTCTACCACTCCCGCGGTTTCCAACTCGTGCAGCACGAGCCGTTCACTTCTGCCCGTGATGCCATCGTCCGCGAGACCGACATCAAGTCGACCACCCAGATTGTCGAGATGTCATCCCACCGTATGCTCGTTGCCGACACAGACAAGGGCGAGGAACTACGCACTCAGATCGCCGATCTGAAACAACTCCTCTACGCCTACCGCCACGGCATCCTCAAGGAGAAGCGCAGTTAACGGCATCCGACGTACTACAATTAATCAAATCATCCTTTCTTGTAAGGTGAGACAAAGAACCTTAGTGGTTTGAGGGGTAATGCGGAAACGGTGGTCGGTTCGAAGGCCAACAAGCCAGATAATATCACCATGGGCATCGGTAACTACCAACTGACGACGTTTCTCCAAGATTGATCGTTTGCAGTCTGTCAGGACATCGCTCACAAGTTTGTGTCCCTCCATGCCGAAAGGACAAAACGAGTCACCGGATTGTACAGGACGGATGGTCAGAGGAAATGCAACCTTTTCTTTATCCAAAGTAGCGCAATTGCCTAATTTAGAGATAGATATATCATCAATTAGTTTTACTTCTATCCTTAGATTTTCCGTCAGACGATAGTACCCAGGCTCGGGGATCACAAGCGGTTTCATCGGCTGTTGAATAGGCTCTACCACGATAGACTCACGGTCAATGGCCAACGTATGGGTAGCGGAAGAGAAAATGCGGCCTGGCTCGTCGTTAAGATGAGTAAGAATATGTCCTATCTGGGTGCGGTTGAAGCCGAAGGGGGTGAGATGTTCGTGAAGCAAGCAAAGAGGAGACGGAAAGTCTTTGACGGCAGAAAGGGACAGAGTCGCACCTTGTGGACTTTCTCCTTGTACTTCATGAGTGCTAAAATTACTGTTGTAGACCTTCTCGGCTTCGGAGAGGTAGTAAGCAGAACGGGCGATGTTGTCTGAGGCTCCGGGATATAACTTTTCGAGAAACGGCAACAACTGCAGGCGAATCTTATTACGCAACACATCAGCCTGCAGGTTGGTAGAGTCAGTGACATAGTCCTGTCCGATGGAATGGAGATATTCCTCAATCTCCTGGCGACTGATACCCAGCAGTGGACGGACAATATGACCATTACGGGATCGGATGCCCGTGAGTCCATGAATGCCAGCCCCACGCAGGAGGTTCATGATCAGGGTCTCCACCGCATCGTCACGATGATGGGCCACACAGACCGTCTCGGCCCCGATATCATCGCGTAATTGATGGAAATAACGATAGCGAAGTTCGCGTGCAGCCATCTCAATGCTTACTTGATGGATAGAGGCGTACTCGACTGTGTCAAAGTGGATTAAGTGAAGCGGTACATGATATTTCAGGCAGAGACTACTAACGAACTTTTCATCGCGGTCACTTTCCTCTCCACGCAGATGGAAGTTGCAGTGAACCGCCTCGACATGATAGCCCAGATCCATCAAAACCCGTAGCAATGCCACGCTGTCGGCACCACCGCTCAGCGCTACTAAGTGCAGCCCCTCCTTCGTCAGTAGCGCCTCTTTCTTTATAAACGTCTCTACCCTGTCCTTCAAACTTATCGACTATCAATTATTATTCGACATAAAGCACCAGCCCTTTAAGGTATTCCCCCTCAGGATGGTAGATGTTGATCGGATGGTCGGCGGGTTGGTGCAACTGATGCAGGATGCGAACCTGTCTGCCTGCCTGAGCCGCTGCGGTGAAGACGGCATTGCGGAAATGGTCTTTCGTAACCACCTGAGAACAACTGAACGTGAAGAGGATACCACCAGACTGAATCTTCTGGAACGCCTTGTGGTTCAGACGGGTATAGCCTTTCAAGGCATTATGCAAGGCTCCACGGTGCTTGGCGAAGGCCGGCGGATCGAGGATAATCAGATTATATTGGCTACCTGCCTGTTCGAGATAACGGAAGGCATCCTCACAGAAAGCCTGATGTCGGGTATCGCCGGGAAAGTTCAGGTCGACGTTACGGTTAGTGAGTTCAATGGCCTTCGCACTGCTGTCGACGGAATGGACCAGTTCCGCCCCGCCCCGCATGGCATAAAACGAGAATCCACCGGTATAACAGAACATGTTCAGCACCCGCTTCCCCTTGGCAAAACGCTCAAGCAGCAAACGGTTGTCACGCTGGTCGACGAAGAAGCCCGTCTTCTGTCCGCGTAGCCAGTCGACATAGAACAGCAGGCCATTCTCCATCGCCGTGTTATCCTCACTGCCGCCATAGATAAAGTAACTCAACGTACCATCATCGGAAAGCCCGGTTTCATCGGCGCGCATCTTACCCGGCAGCGTGGTCTCACTCTTATAATAGACATGGGCAATACGTCCGTCCATCACCTTCACCAGTTGGCGGGCGATGGCATCGCGGCAGATGTGCATACCGACACTATGCGCCTGCATCACCGCCGTCTGGCCATAGACATCGATGACCAGTCCAGGCAACAAGTCGCCCTCGCCATGCACCAGACGGTAGGTATTGTTCTGAGGATTGTCGGCAAGTCCGATGGATTGTCTCACTTGTAAGGCAGACGACAGCCGTCTTCCCCAGAACGGCTCGTCGATGGATTCGTCGTTGAAGGAAAGCACACGCACGGCGATAGACCCCATCTGATAGTGCCCAATAGCGATGAAATCGCCCTGACTGTTGACCACACGCACCACATCACCTTCAGCAATGCCCGGGTCAGCATGCTGGATGGCTCCAGAGAACACCCAAGGATGGAAACGGAGCAGACTCTCCTCCTTACCTCGCTTAAGATAGACCTGTCTCATTGTTCTGATTCACATTATCATCCGACCTGTCTTCCATCTCATACTCTTGGGTGGCCAGCAGTCGGTTCACTTCATCATAAATACGCACACAAGCCCAAGCGTCGATGGCTGCGTACTCCATCTGTCTCTCTGTCAGTTCACGACGCTCCCAGTTGGAGAGGCGCTCTGCCTTGCTGATACGCTCGCCAAAGAGATTGGCATAGATCTTCACCAGACTCTGATCCTCGATTCCTAGTTGGTGCACCATGTCCTGTAAGTCGATGAAATGGCCTGGATTGAAGTTCCCGAGTCTCTTCAGGGATTGGATGTCATTATTCCACGCCAGCCCCACCTTCGTCACTTTCGTGTCGCTCAACAGTCGTACCACAGCCGGACAAAGTCCGATGGTGTTCAGGCGGAAGAGGAAACAGTCTGTGTGCGTAGAGACCTGCAGCAGGGAGCAAAGGTAGTTCTTGCCTTTCTCGAAGGCGGGACGCGTCTCAGTGTCAAAGCCCAAAACAGGCTGCGACAACAGATAGTCGACAATATTCTCTGCATCGGCAGCGGATGTCACGACATAGATCTTGCCATAGTACACAACCCGCTTGAGTTGCGAAATCATGGCCTTATCAACCTTGTTATAAATCAACTTTTTCATTTCTTGGTGCAAAATTACAAAAAAAACAGCATTTTATGATGAAATCTAAGTTTTTTCAACTACTTTTGCATCAAAATAGCATAAACTGATAAAATATGATAAAGAAAAAGAAAGAAAAGAAGGTTCAAAAGAGTTCCAGCCTGTCGAGCGTATTGAACCTTGACAAGATATTCCATAATGAGACGTTCAACTTCATACTTGGCATCGGACTTGCCTTGGTGGCAGGATTCATGACGTTGGCCTTCGTGTCGTATCTATCGACGGGAGCCGCAGACCAGAGCATGATTGAAGATCCGCGCGAAGGTGAGATCCTCAACCAGAACCACGAGTTCACAAACACCTGTGGCAGTCTGGGGGCTTGGTGCTCATGGTTTTTCATCAAGCGCTGCTTTGGCCTACCCGCCTTCCTCATTCCACTTTTTCTGTTTCTGATGGGAATACATCTGACGAGGGCTTACAAGGTGAACTTATGGAAATGGTTCTTCTCGCTGATGTTCCTGATGATCTGGGCATCAGTGGCGATGTCACTGCTTCTGGCACCATTCTTCACGGATACCTGTTACAGTCCTGGCGGTGACCACGGCCTGTACATTTGCCATTACATCGGCAATCTAGTGGGAACGCCAGGTCTCACGGCCATTCTCGGACTGACCGCCATTGCCTTCCTGACCTACCTCAGTGCAGAGACCATCCAGATTATCCGTAAGTTGCTGAACCCAAGCAAGTTCATCGACAGGGTTAAATTTGTTGTTGCAAACAACGACCCCAACGAAAAGCCAGATTCTTACGAGACACAGTTAGGCCATGATGACGGAGACGATGAGGATGATGAGCCCACCGTATTTGACAACCCTGTCGAACAAGTGGTTGAGTTCAAGGAAGATCATGCCGTGGTCATCGACAAGGTCTATGATGACGGCCAGTCCGATAAAGCCGGCCAGACCAGAACCACAGGCAAAGACGTCGCTTTCAACGTTGAAGAGACCTTAGGCGAGGAAGCCGCCAACAAAAAGACCATGGCCCAGGCTCTGGAAAACCTGGAGCCCTATGATCCGAAGCGCGACCTGGAGAACTACCACTATCCCACCCTCGACCTGTTGAAGAAATACGATAACGACGGCAAGCCCTATATCGACATGGCTGAGCAGACCGCCAATAAGAACAGGATTGTCGATGTGCTGCGCACCTTCGGCGTGGAGATCTCAAGCATCAAGGCAACGGTGGGACCCACCATCACCCTTTACGAAATCACCCTCGCTCCGGGTGTCCGCATCTCAAAGGTCCGTTCACTCGAAGACGACATCGCCCTGAGTCTCTCCGCCCTTGGCATCCGTATCATCGCCCCCATCCCTGGCAAAGGCACCATCGGCATTGAGGTCCCTAACGCCAAGCCCTCGATTGTGTCGATGGAATCGATTCTGAACTCCAAGAAGTTCCAGGAATCAACGATGGAACTGCCCTGTGCCGTCGGTAAGACCATCACCAACGAGGTCTTCATGTTCGACCTGGCCAAGGCTCCCCACCTGCTCGTAGCCGGTGCCACCGGACAAGGTAAGTCCGTCGGCCTGAATGCCATCATTACTTCTTTATTATACAAGAAGCATCCCGCTGAACTGAAAATCGTACTTGTAGACCCGAAGAAGGTGGAGTTCTCGATCTACAACCCGCTCATCAACCACTTCCTGGCGAAGGTGCCCGACGACGATGCCGATCCCATCATCACCGATGTGACGAAGGTGGTGCGCACGCTGAACTCCCTCTGTAAGTTGATGGACAAGCGTTATGACCTGCTGAAAGAAGTCGGCGCACGCAACATCAAGGAGTATAACAAGAAGTTCCTGGAGCGTAAGATTGTTCCGCAGAACGCCGACCCTGCCTGTATGGGACACGGTTTTATGCCGTATGTCGTAGTGATCATCGATGAGTTCGGCGATCTGATCATGACAGCCGGTAAGGAGATCGAACTGCCTATCGCCCGTATCGCCCAGTTGGCGCGTGCCGTAGGTATCCACATGGTCATTGCCACCCAGCGTCCGACGACGACCATCATCACAGGTAATATCAAGGCCAACTTCCCTGCCCGTATCGCCTTCAAGGTGAGTGCCGGTATCGACTCGAAGACCATCCTCGACCGTACGGGAGCCCAGCAACTGATCGGACGAGGCGACATGCTCTACCTGGGTGGTGCCGAGCCCATCCGTGTACAATGTGCCTTCGTTGATACGCCAGAGGTGGAACGCATCAACAACTTCATTGCCGACCAGCAGAGTTACAACATGCCGTTTGAACTGCCAGAGCCCGACACGCCAGAGGCCGACTTCGACGGTGGTGGTGACAAGGACGTAGATATGTCACACCTCGACCCCTTGTTTGAGGATGCTGCCCGTCTGATTGTCATCAACCAAAGTGGTTCCACCTCACTCATCCAACGTAAGTTCGCTATCGGCTACAACCGTGCCGGCCGACTGATGGACCAGTTGGAGAAGGCTGGAGTCGTGGGGGCTGCCATGGGTTCTAAGCCCCGTGAGGTGATGATCCAGGATGAAAACAGCCTCAATAATCTGCTGGCTAGCCTGAAGTAGTTTTTCTTTTGTTTACGGTTTACGGTTTACAGTTTACAGATGATTACATTTAAGGACTGATAATTGACAGATATAAATTATAGAAGACAGATGGAAAAGATAACATTCAAAAGCAGATGGACAAAGGTGGCGGTTTTAGTATTCTCTTACCTCTTACCTCTTGCCACTTACCTCTCAACATCCTCACAGGCCCAGACGGCCAAGAGCGTACTTGACAAGGCTGCTGCCACCGTGACGATGAAAGAAGGCGTGAAGGCCGACTTTAAGATGACAGGCAGCATGGGCAGTACCAGCGGCACTATCATCATCAAAGGCAAGAAATTCCATGCCACCACTCCACAGGCCAGCGTCTGGTTTGACGGCAAGACCCAGTGGACCTATATGAAGGATAACGACGAGGTGAACATCAGCACCCCCACTGAAGCCCAGTTGCAGGCCATCAACCCCTACAACTTCATCAACCTCTATAAGAAAGGTTACAACGCAACGATCAACAGCAGTGGCAGCAGTCATGTGGTCCACCTGACAGCCTCGACAGCCGAACGTAAGATCAAGGAACTGTTTATCACTGTCGACAAAAAGTCATATCGTCCTACACAGGTGAAACTACTGCGGGGTAAGAAATGGACCATCTTCGACATCACTGGTCTGAAGAAACAACCCGCAGCCGACAGTCAGTTCCGCTTCAATGCCAAGGAGTTCCCACATGCCGAAGTCATCGACCTGAGGTAGGGCTTTAGTTTATTGTTTAGAGTTTATAGTTTAGAGTTTATAGATGAATAGACTAATGCTGTATAGGCTGCTGCGGAAGAATACGACGCTGAGTTATAAGCGCAGTCCGATCTTCGAGCAGAACAAATGGGCAAAAGCCATCACCTATTTCGGTGCCGGCATGATGGCACTTTACATGATCCTCTATGGCAGTATCATCGCCATGACCGCCGAAGGCGAGGCGGGTCGGATGGTATCGTTCATGCCCATCATCCTGGCCATCGACTATCTGTTCAGATATGTGATACAGACCACGCCTGGCATGATGGTCAAGCCTTATATCCTGCTGCCGATCTCCAGATATACGGCCATCGAGTGTTTCCTGTTGTCATCGCATCTGAGCGGCTACAACTTCCTCTGGCTCTGCATGTTCATACCCTACTCCATCATCCTGATTATGGCTGGTGCTGGGGTGTGGGCCATACTGCTGGAACTCGTCGTCTGTCTGCTGTTCATCATGCTCAACAGCCAGGTCTATCTGTTCTTCCGCACACTCGTCAACCGCAAGGTGGTGTGGTTTCTTGCCGGCATTGTGTTCTACACCATCCCGTTCCTCCCCCTGCTGCTGGATTTCGGAAAGAAAGGCTTTGGCAGAATGATCGACCTCTATGCCGAGGCCGGACGATCCTGGTGGCTACTGCCCACGGTCATCCTGATGCTCGTCCTGTTGTTCTTCATCAACCGTCACCTCCAGTTCAAATATGTCTACGAGGAGATCTCGAAGAAGAAAGAACGTGAGTTGAAACACGTGTCGCAGTTCGCTTTTCTCAACCGGTTCGGACTTGTAGGCGAATACCTGAAGATCGAACTGAAGTCGAACCTCCGCAATAAGACCATGCGCTCACGCTGTATCATGAGTCTGACGCTGATCGTCGTGTTCTCGATGCTCATCGCCTATACACCTATTTATGACAATGTGTACATGCAGAACTTCTGGTGTCTCTACTGCTTTGCCATCTACAGCGTGACGACCCTTATCAAGATTATGGGCCAGGAAGGCAACTACATCGATCTGTTGATGATGCACCGCGAGAATATCATCGCCCTGCTGGAGGCGAAGTTCTGGTTCTACGGAGCCGTGTTGCTCGTCCCCTTCCTGGTGATGCTTCCGGCAGTGTTCACAGGCAAGTTCACGCTGCTGATGCTCATGGGCTATATGCTCCTGACGGCCGGTGTATTGCACTTTGTCATCTTCCAGTTGGCTGTATACAACAAGCAGACACTGCCCCTTCAACAGAAGATGACTGCCAAGGGCAACTTCGAGAACGGCATGCAACTGGTCATTGAACTCCTGTCGCTGTTTGCCCCTGGTGCCATCGCCACAATAGGGTTCCTGTTGGTGGGTCCCACCTACACCTTCATCTTCATGTCGCTGTTAGGATTGGCCTTCATTGTAACCCATCCGATATGGATCCGTCACATCTACAAGCGGATGATGCAACGCCGATATGAGAACATCGACGGATTCCACTCTACCAGACAATAACTTTTTTAGAAGAAAATCCACAAAAAGTTTGGTGGAATGGAAAAAAGTGTGTACCTTTGCACCCGCAAAACGAAAAAGATGCACCCGTAGCTCAGTTGGTAGAGCACCTGACTCTTAATCAGGGTGTCCAGGGTTCGAGCCCCTGCGGGTGTACAGAGGAGGCAAGCGACCCTCCTTTCTTTTTGAAATTTTGATGCACCCGTAGCTCAGTTGGTAGAGCACCTGACTCTTAATCAGGGTGTCCAGGGTTCGAGCCCCTGCGGGTGTACCGCTCTTTAAGAGGTTGCCGATATGGCTCAGTTGGTAGAGCAACGCATTCGTAATGCGTAGGTCCCCGGTTCGAGTCCGGGTATCGGCTCATAGAAATCAGGAAACTTTATTTTCGCGGAATTAGCACATCGGTAGTGCACGGGCTTCCCAAGCCTGGGAGGCGGGTTCGATTCCCGTATTCCGCTCTAAGAAAACCACAGATTACGCAGATTTCACAGATTATTATAGACACTACCATCGCGTAGCAAATCTGTGCAATCTGCGTAATCTGCGGTTTATTACCTCAATCTTAGAGTATCTCCCACTCTAATCTGGTAATCTGGCGAAAGGTGGTTCATCTTGTACAGGTTCTTCAGGCGGATACCGTAGTTCTGGGCGATGCTGTACATCGACTCTCCTTGTCTTACATAGTGCAGACGCCCCTTGTAATCCTTAGGTGCCTTCGTCTGTTTCTTCTTCAGCCAGATGAACTCTCCTTCCTCCAGAGTGTCATGCTTGTCACGCTCGTTGTATTTGGCCAGTTTGCGGTAACTGATGCCGATTTCATCGGCGATAGACTTGAAGGTATCGCCACGACGGGCTATCAGATAATAGTTCTTATTAAACAGTTTAATCGTATGAAGGGGTGCGCCATGAGGCGTACTCTTCGTGTGTTCAGCCATGAACTTATCATAGTGCTTGGCATCATCATAACGATATAGTTTATAGAGTTGTATGATCTCTATCAGTTTCTGTGCATACTGCGGGTTCGTCGCATAGCCCGCAGCCTTCAGGCCTCTCGCCCATCCCTTATAGTCCGTCAGTTTCAACTTGAACAGTGCCTGGTAGCGTTGTTTCCCGGCCAGGAACTTCGAATGGTCTTCATACGACTCATAGGCACTGTTGTACGAACGGAAACATTCGCCCATTTCATCGTCGTCATGATAGAGCCGACGCCCATTCCATCCACTGCCACATTTGATGCCGAAGTGGTTGTTCCCCCTGACGGCCAGTTCACTCCTGCCGGCCCCGCTCTCGAAGATACCCTGGGCCAGGGTGATGGAGGCCGGGATATGGTAACGCTGCATCTGCTCGATGGCGATATCCTTATACTGATTGATATACTGCTGATAGGTCTGATTCCAACTGATCTGTGCCTGAACCTGTAATGCTACCAACAGCGTGATAGATACAAAAAACTTCCTCATATTTAATTTTATTGTGCAAAAGTAATGAATTCTCTCGAATTATTCGTATTTTTGCAGAAAAATATGACATCTATGAAGAAAGTAGAACTAAAATCCGTCATCCTGGAATGCCAGATGGAAGAACTCAGCGCTGAAGACCGCCAGTTGGTAGAACAGGCCATCGAGGCCACCAGTCGCAGTTATGCCCCCTACTCCCATTTCCATGTCGGTGCTGCCGTCAGGCTGGAAAACGGCAAGACAGTGATCGGCTGTAATCAGGAGAATGCGGCCTATCCATCGGGACTGTGTGCGGAGCGCACCGCCTTGTTTGCTGCCGGAGCCCAGTATCCTGACACTGCCGTCGAGGTGCTCGCCATTGCCGCCCGAGGCACCGACGGAGAACTGACGGAGGAGCCGACAGGTCCCTGTGGCAGTTGCCGACAGGTCATCATCGAATCAGAGACGCGCGCCAAGCACCCCATCCGCATCCTGATCTACGGACGTCGGTGTGTCTACATCATCGATGGAATCAGGTCTTTGATGCCTCTTACCTTCGCTGAATTCTGAGTTAATAGCATCCCAGCCCCTTGGCTGTTGACAAGGAGTCGAGGTGGAAGTCGTAGATGAGGTTATCCTCGTCGATAGTCACAAAGTGCTTCTTTCCCTCGATGGAATCTTTGGGTGTCTCCCAGATGATATCTACAAAACGCTTGGGATCATCAGTCACCTCTGGTGTTCGCATCAGGCACTCCCTGAACTCATAGTCGAAGGTGCTGGCGTCCTCACCAACCATCTCTCCCATCACCACATCGTCGGCATAGCCCGTCATGATCGACTTGGAACAGTACACATAGAGCGGGAATTCGGTATCAACGTAATAATTAGTGAAACGGATGGCCGCGCCACGGTCTGCAGTGAACGGATAGAACTGCGCGAACGTACAGTGATTGATCTCTGCTACACCGCCGTAGATTGAGAAACAGTCGCCACCCGTATTCGACAGTTGGCAGTGACTCAGACGGACATAGGCATTGATTGCCGACAGACCAGCCCCCTCACAATTATGAATCACACATCCTTCCATCTCAATCCGGCAATGGTCCATGTCCAGTTCAGCCGAATCACAGACCACCCCGTAGAGCGGATTACGGATCTCGGTACGGACGAGCAGGTTGTCCTTGGAGTTCTCATGGATATGGATACCGCTCCACTGCCCGCTGACACGGTCGTAGGGCAGATAGTCGAACATGTCATCAAGCCTGTCGCCACGCATCACACAGTCTTCGGCCTGCAGGGTACCATAGACGTCAAGTCCGGCCCCGTCATGGAAGAAGAGCGTCGTATTCCTGACGGTCAGCGTAGCCCCCTCCTCCACCTTTATGCCACCAAAGATGACCAACGGCGTTGTCGATTCGATCAGCGAGTCCTTCGTGATCACAGGCGAATAGAGTTTTTGGGCATCCCACACCCAGGCCTGCAGACAGACCTTCTGTTCGACACCACTCTCGAGGGTGAACAACAGGTCGTCCTCCACAAGCACCGGCTCCTGTTTCCCGGTCTCTCCAGGTGTCAGTTCCACAAACACGAGGAGGCTGTCATTACGGCGTATCTCCACATCCGATGTCTGCGAGCCATTGGCATTGTCGAGATAGATACCGTCAACATTCACCCGATAGCCCGTCTGGTTACCTCTCTTGAGACGAATGCGGTCCATACGGATGCCCGTATCATTCTGATTATGCACCCAGAACGTATAGGTCGACGAAGGGGTACGGCTGAAGACCGTATCCATCAGCAACGTATCTGACGGGAACTCCAGACGCAGGCCCGTGCTGGCCGAAAACTGATCATCGTCCTGACAAGCCACCAGGCACCATGCTATCGCGAGAAAATAAAAAATCCGTTTCATCGTAATGATAAAACGGATTAATCGTCGGTTTATTGTGTTTTACTTACCGAAATAACGCTTCAGCAGTCCAGCGAAGCCGGCACCGTGACGGGCCTCGTCCTTGGCCATCTCGTGAACAGTGTCGTGGATAGCGTCGAAACCGGCGGCCTTGGCGTTCTTGGCGATACGGAACTTATCCTCGCAGGCACCAGCCTCAGCAGCGGCACGCTTCTCCAGGTTCGTCTTCGTATCCCAGACACACTCACCCAGCAGTTCAGCGAAACGACTGGCGTGGTCAGCCTCCTCAAAAGCATAGCGCTTGAAGGCCTCGGCAATCTCGGGATAGCCCTCACGGTCAGCCTGACGGGCCATGGCCAGATACATACCGACCTCGCCGCACTCACCGTTGAAGTGGTTACGCAGGTCCTGAATCATCTCCTCGCTGACACCTTCGGGCTTGCCGTCACCAATCTTATGAACGGTGGCATAGGTCATGTCGGCATCATCCTTCAACTCAGAGAACTTTGAAGCAGGAGCCTTACAGATGGGGCACTTCTCGGGAGCAGCATCGCCTTCATAGATATATCCACAAACGGCGCAGATAAATTTTTTCTTCATAAATGTACTTGTTTATAATATTAATAATGTGAGTGAATAGTTCGTCAGAAACTTTCGTCTGCAAATATACGACAAATTTCCGATACCCACAAACAATTTCGATGTTTAGAATCTAATTTATACGACGTCTAAACTCCCACAGGCCACCCGCCTACCCTCTTTTCCACACCACCAGTTCCCTTGGCAGCCTCACCACCTTCAGCCGTTCGTACCAGATACGGCTGGAGCCGACGACATGTTTCTGCGTATGACTGCTGATGATATAGTAACTGGCCGTGTACTCATCCATCAGTTCGAGGAACACCTTCTTGATACGTGAACACTTCTCGTTGATGGCATTGTCGAGAGGATCGACCAGATGGTCCACCCCCTCTATCACCTTCTCCTTATCCATCATCTTCGCCGTCGCCATATAATAGCGTAACAGTTCCGTACGATAGTCCGCCAGCCGCTTGAACTCGATACCCTCTGGATGCGCCAAAAACAGCAGGTAGACCGCCTTGTGTACAGGCTGCAGTTCCACCTCCCTCTGATAGTCCGCCAGGATGAAACGATAGTCCGTCGTGATCACCAGCCGGCTCAGCCTTCCCTTGGCAGCCTCGATACGAAGTTCCTCCAGCAGGGGCACACCAAGGGCATGCAACAGCAGGTCACTCCTACCCGCCTGCTGCAACTGCATGGCCAGTCGCTTCAACTCCCGGGCCATCTCTTCAGGCGAAAGCATCGTCTCACTCATTCCGTCACCTCTTTCATCAGGTTATTCAACCACCCCTTCCACTTGCTCACCATCGTAGGCTCTTCCGGGTCATCCGGTTTCTCTTCCTCCTCTGTCTGCTCCACAGGTTCCGGTTCAGGCTCCACTACTGGATCAGGTTCAGCCACAGGTTCAGGTTCCTTGGCGGGTTCCGGCTCTGGTGCAGGTTCCACCTCGAAAGGCAATTGCTGGGCAATCACCTCTATCACCTTCTTGGCAGGCTTATAGAGTTTTGGTATCAGATCCTCATAGAAGTCATCGTCAGTACGATGCACATTCTGACTGATCTCCTTGCGCATATCGTCCTCCAGTCCCGTCGCCAGGATGGTCACCTTCGCGTCCTCCCCCAGGGCCTCATCCGTCGACGTACCCCAGATGACGTTGATGTTGGGATCCAACTGGTCGAAGAAGTCATCGATCTCCTGCATCTCACGGACGAAGATCGGATGCTCGTCGCTGGCATAGATATTAAACAGTATCCGCTTCGCCTTGCCGATATCATTGCCATAGAGCAAAGGCGAGTTCAGGGCGTCGATGATAGCCTTCTCCACTCGATGCTCACCGCTGGCACGACCCATCGCCATGATGGCCCCGCCACCGTTCTTCATCGTCGCCTCCACATCACGGAAGTCAAGATTGATGCTGCCTTCGCTGTGGATGGTAATCAGTTCCGAGATACCCTTCACCGCATCCTTCAGGATATTATCCGCACGACCGAAAGCCTCCTTCAGCGAGATCTCCGAGTCAGAATACACATCGCACAGGCGTTCATTATTAATAATAAGAATGGCGTCCACATATTTCCTCATCTCGTCCACACCCTTCAGCGCCTGGACGATCTTCGGTTTACGCTCGAAATAGAACGGTATCGTCACCACGCCCACCGTCAGCAGTCCCATGTCCTTGGCTATCTTGGCCACCACAGGGGCAGAGCCCGTACCCGTGCCGCCACCCATGCTCGCCGTGATAAACACCATCTTCGTACCATCGTTCATGATGTCTCTCAGCGTGTCGATGCTTTTCTCAGCCTCAGACTTGCCGATCTCAGGATCACCGCCAGCGCCAAGGCCCTCGCCCATCAGCACTTTCACAGGCACCGGCGACCCCTTCAGCGACTGGCTGTCCGTATTGCAGACTGCAAAAGTGACGCCCGTCACATTCTCATTAAACATATTACGAACCGCATTGCAGCCGCCACCACCAACGCCAACCACCTTGATGATACCCTGCATCGTATCCCTGATGCCGTCAAACTCGATAATATCCTCACCCATAATCTACAAACCTTAAATTCGTTGGACAAAGTCAGTGCAAACCGAACGCAGAAAGTTCGCTTTTTGCTGAGGTGCAGCCTGACTTAACCAAATTTTTGGCAAAGTTAGCAAACTTTTTCCACATCCCCAAATCTTCACAAGGCTTGCGAAGAAAATTCTGCCTGTTATTTCAAATTCTTGGCAAAGATACGAAAAAGAAACGAAAAAGCAAAATCCTCAGAAACAATACATGGTTGTGATTTGCTAAATAATTAGTACCTTTGCACCAGCATAAACAACGTTGGCAGAGATACTGCCACTTGAAAGTGCGTTGTGATTTGCTAAAAAATTAGTACCTTTGCACCAGCATAAACAACTAAATACATTGCAGCACGAACACCGTAATGTTGTGATTTGCTAAAAAATTAGTACCTTTGCACCAGCATAAACAACAAAGGGAACATGCGCACGAAGGCGCACCGGTTGTGATTTGCTAAAAAATTAGTACCTTTGCACCAGCATAAACAACCCCTAATGGGATGTTCACACGACATCAAATGTTGTGATTTGCTAAAAAATTAGTACCTTTGCACCAGCATAAACAACAGACCAGCCACCTCGTTACGTGTCAGATGAGTTGTGATTTGCTAAAAAATTAGTACCTTTGCACCAGCATAAACAACTGTGTTCGGTCTGAACAAGTACCAAGAGAAGTTGTGATTTGCTAAAAAATTAGTACCTTTGCACCAGCATAAACAACTATATGTGTCAGTTTGCTATAAACTTAACGTTGTGATTTGCTAAAAAATTAGTACCTTTGCACCAGCATAAACAACTCGTCAAACGTGAGCGTGCCGTTGGGGATGTTGTGATTTGCTAAAAAATTAGTACCTTTGCACCAGCATAAACAACCGCGACCAGTTGAACGACTTCTTCGACTCGTTGTGATTTGCTAAAAAATTAGTACCTTTGCACCAGCATAAACAACTAACCACTGCTCATAACCCATAAGACGCTTGTTGTGATTTGCTAAAAAATTAGTTCCTTTGCACCAGCATAAACAACAAGGGGCTTGCCCACCCACCACCCTTAAATGTTGTGATTTGCTAAAAAATTAGTTCCTTTGCACCAGCATAAACAACAAGGGGCTTGCCCACCCACCACCCTTAAATGTTGTGATTTGCTAAAAAATTAGTTCCTTTGCACCAGCATAAACAACTCGATTTCAAAAAGCGACTGACAATCAGGATGTTGCAAAGAAAAATAGAAATTAAAAAGTGGTGCAGTTAGAAAAGGGGAAATCCACAAAGAAGTGGATTTCCCCTTTTCTAAAATAATTCAAGTTGTTGTCCTGGTGCATTGGGAATTTGTGGCTTGGTTCCACAGTGAGGTTAACAGCCTTCTCTACCTCAGGCAGTTTGATCACCAACTGAGCATCTCTCAATGAGATATAAGCAGGATTGTTAAAACATAATGTTTTCTTAATCATTGGCTAATACTCTCCAACAGAAACAATGACGCCAATGTTGTTAATTCGCACTTTAACGATTCCATCCAAATATTTTATTGTTTGAATACGCTTCCATGTAGTATCGCGTAGTTCTGCAGGCTCTTCAACACTGGTTTCTAAATGATGTCTAAATACATAAAAAGAACTGGAGAATTTTTGAACACGATAGAGATTTGGACTAATAAGAGGATAGTTCTTCGGATCTGCCAAGTCGATTTCTTTTGGTACAAAACCGGTTTTCTCATTTGGGAAGACAAAATATTCATTTTGTTTCATGGAGAAAAGGAATTTCCAGCCTTCTTCTCTCTTGTAGTTCTTATCTACTATAGGCAGCCCAAGCATAGCACTAGCCGTTGCCTCAAAGAATGAAACAACATGCTCGTGCCAGTTACCTTCGGAGTCAACAAAGATCGCCACATGATGATTGTTTGCCGTATTAACATAATCAGTTGGTATGGCTGTACCTTCGTCATCTTTTAATATATTGCCTAAAAGATTTTTCTTGATATGTAGTGGTAAGGAAGTGTCAGATGAAACTTTTGCTTTAATCTTTACTCTCTTAATAGCAATACATTTTTCTTGATTCAACCATATTGGGTTCTCGTCGAGGTTTGAGAAGGCTTTGGCAGCATCACCGTGATACTCGTCTAAACGGGCTTGTAATATTTCGCGTACCTTATTATCTATAACCTTGTCAATCTTCAGGTCTTTATCAACAGCCTTCTTGATGGTAAACACGTCAACAATCTTGTAGAGTTTAACCTTAAGAGGTACTGCATAAGAATGTTCAGCATTGAGCCAGATGGGGTTCTTTTCTAAACTATTCTTTCCTGTGAAGGCTTTCTTAGGATCATTGTCAAACTCTGCCAAACGTTTCAGCAACGCTTCTCGACACTTCTGATTGCATACGCGAAGTATCGTTTCTTCCGTGAACTTTCCATCTACTTTCCTGTATTCAGCCTCGTAGTTACGAATCTTACCATATACAGTCTCATTGTGCAAAGCACCGCGTGGGGTCAACTGTATCTTCTGTTGATGCCCGTCTTTGGTCTTTGCTTTGTTGATGTTTTTGGTGACAACCTTGTTCTTTGCCTTAATTGATACCAGTATACTTTCAAGGTGCTTCTTGGCTTCTGCCCTGAATTCATCAAGAGGCATCGGGGCGTTAAAAACCAGTTTGTGGTCTCGCTCATCGCGGTGCAGTTCTTTCTGCTCGATACCATAAATACTACCCGACTTGTCGCTACGGGCATTCATGTTGCTGAGATATTGAACGATACTACGTTTTGTAAAGGCGATGGTCAAAGCATCCATAGCATGGTGACGGTGATCATTACGTTTGGTCCAATCTTTGATACGTTTTACGATATTTCCATTCTTGTCGGTATAGCGTTCTGTCAATCCAAGAGCATCATACTTATCCCAGTTCAACTCCTGCATGATGTTTACTAATTGCCAGTCTTCGCGAAGCCTGCTAGTGACAGCACCAGTAGTGGTGACAACGAAAGGAACCATTTCTTCCAAAATCTCCCGTGCCTTTCGGGCTATATATTGTGAATCGCGTAGGTCGCGGTTCAGGAAATCAGATGGAATCTCTGCTTCCTTCATCAGCAGGTTATTGCGTTTGGTTCTTGAAATAACCTTGTTGTTGTATAATTCCTCCACTCGGCTTTCATAATCCGTAAGTCCTTGCTCATCATATTTCTCGGCTACAAAATCGTAAGCAGTCTTGTTTCCCTTCTCGATATTGATATCACGCACTTCTAGTGTCTTGTTAGAGAACGAATCATCGAATAGGCGAGCCTGTGGAATAATGTGCTCAATATCGAAGTGCTTGCTGAAGAGTTCTTCTCTGGGAATATAAGTGTTAGAGTAGAGCGTTTTATAACCGTTCAGTTTTAATTCGTTGTAGAGTTTGTAACGCAGAATATCGTTTTTAGTAACGTGTTGTATGCCAAATTCTTCTTCGAGTTCCTGACGCAGTTTCTCGCTCTCGGCTGTATTCCTTCTGATGGCGGCATCCAGCAGTTCGCGCTCCTCCCTGCTCTTCTTCAGTTCACGAGCCATCTCGATTCTGATTTCATCTGGCTTCCCATAGGTCTTGACGATTTCGTTGATGACGTTAATCATCTGATTAAGAATCTTTTCGACCACAGGGTTACGCAGGCTGTTTCGCTTAATTTCGTCAAGATGCGATTTGTATTCTTTGTTGGCGAGTTCCTCTTTGGTTATTGAACGGGCTGAATGATTATATCCAGCTATCTTGCAGGCTTCGCTATATTCATAGCCCTTCATCATGTGTGGCAGAATCTTCCGGATAGCCTTCGCACTCAAACTGCCATAGTCGAGAGCCAACGAAACGTTGGCAAGGACTGTAGCGTATTCTTTCTCGAATCCGCAGAGTTCCTGGATCCTCATCAGCAAGGCGTCATTGCCTGTAGAAGATTTGTCGCCTGTATATGAGTAAAGAAGGTGCCACAGGCGATAAGCCGGCTGTTGTTCCAGGACTTTGCCCTCTAGTAGAGGATTGAATGCCAAGAAATCTGTCTTGTAACCTAAACCTTTAAAGATCTCTGTCGTGACATTTATTACATCATCTGCAGGCATTTTTGAAAAGTCGTATTCGCCATTCCCCGTCAGACTGATTATATCTTGATATGCTTTGAATAATGCTGCCATTGTTCTGTTTCCTTCAACCTCTTTATAATTGAGGTCAAGGCTATTGTGGTTGTCGAACAATAGTTTAAGGATATCCCTTTTGGTCATCTTTTCCTTGATGGAGAGTTCTTTGTATAAGATGTCTTTTTCTTCTTGGGTTAAAAATCTGTTCAGGGCACCAGTCTCTGCATCATCAAATAATGAAAGTTGAGACTTATCCTTTTTGATTCTTTTGCGCTGACGACCTATGACAGAGACCTGAAGATTATTCAAGATCTGCCAGATCTTAAAATCTTGGAAAAGTAGTGAGGACTTGGGGCACACTTTGCATCCCGTCAGAATAGTCTTTTTCTTGCCTTCAATGGTTATTTCTCTTTCTGTATGTTCAAGTTCGCAATAACTGACAAGATTCTTACAACTTTTCAAGTCACGCTGATAGAAGATAATGATGTCGCGAATCTCTCTCTTTAGTTCAGGGGTTAATTCTGAGTGATATTGAGATTGTTTCTCCCAAATAGCCTCAAACTCGTCCATATAGTCTTGACGATAGAAGATAATGTTTGTCAGGCTGTTGTTGGGGTTCTCATCCAGTCGATGCATCAGGTATTGGCCAATAGTCTGATGATTAAAGTAGAGTTCTTTACTTCTGTCGCTAATCATGGCTAGGCGCTTACTGGAGTTATTGATAGCGCCATTAATGTCAGCCAAGACGTATGCGACCTCTTCGATACCCAATTGATGTGTTAATGCTTCTGTACGCCAGGCAAGTGATTGAGCATATCCCTCCTTACCACTATTCTTAGCAGTATAAATCTGATGAACACCATAAAAGGCGCCTGATGTCTGAGTCTTATTAAATCCGCGAACTGAAGACTTGAAATCATCTGTCAGGATATTTGGGTAATACTTTGCTTGTGCTTCCCATATCTTATCGAATTCTGCCTGCAGATCTGATCGGTAAAAGGTTGGTCTGTTTCTCTTTCCTTTGTTATACAGGTCTAGTAACAACTGTCCTGGAGTCAAATTCTCTTCATAGAGTCTTTTTGCTATCTCCATGCCATCAATCAGTTCGCCCTCTTCGCCATCTTTCACTTTGCGACTGCTTTTATAGCCTCGTTTTTTGTTGATCATCAGCAATACACGGGCAAAATCTTCTAAAGAGATTTCTTCTGTAGCAGCCTTGGCTCTGGCTCTATAGGTTTGGAATGTGGATTTGTTACCCAGTTCAAACAAGGGAGTGTCGTCTGAAATGATATGATGCTCCAGCAGGCATTCTATCAGATTCTTTCTGCGTAACTTATATCGTTGGAGATTGCGATGCATGCTGCGCTTCATACGTCTGTCGGCATTGGTGGTAATCGACTTGCCCTTTTCGAAATTAGTCTTCTCATCAACGGTTAGTGGATTTACTCTGACTCCAAGACGTATTATCTCGGATTTCTCACGATCGTTCTCCTTTTCGTTTACAAGAGCCCATCCTATGCTGGTGGTACCTAAGTCCAAACCAAGAATTTTCTTCATAATAATATAGCGTTTTTAATTATTCTGCCACAAAAGTACAAATTTCTTTTGAAATCTTTGGTATATTCAAAGAAAATCTTTATCTTTGCAGCACTAATTTTTAGCAAATCACAATAAGGATTATTCCGTTGTGAAAACATTAGGTCCCAATCCATCGTCCTTCAACGGTGGATTTTTTTCGTATTCACCCATACATAATCAAGTGAAAGTATGTTTTTATGATTATTACGTATCTTTGTGTCTCACTGAACAGTAGTAAACATTACTCTTCCCCATCATCCTTCAGATTCTTGAGTCGCTTCACAGCCTTGTCGAAGTCACTCTCCAGCAATCGCATCTCTCGCTCACGGTAGATTTCAAACTCCCGCTCTGCCTTCTCAATAGCCTCTTCGTGTGATACGGTGCCTGCGCCCTCGAGGATGTTCTTTCTTAGGCGCAGTATCTGGTCATCCAAAGCCGCAATCCAGTCGGCCATCGACATTGGGTTCTGCTCCAAAGCCTGGAATTCAGCATAGTCCAGGAATTGCGAAGTCAGCAGGTTCAGCCGCTGCAGTTCCAACTCCGTTAGGTAGTTCTTCGCTATCTTCACATCATCGCGAGTGACATAGTTGCCCTTGAAGTTGGTCATACCCACAAACGGTTTCTCATTGTCCACCCGATTATAGATTAGTTCTGCTGCCGTATGCTCATGGACGGCATAGTGCATCTTGTTCTGCACCGTTGCAAAGAACTGTTTTGTCATTTTGGCCCTTGGATCATAGTCTGTAGCAGTGGCATAGATGTCAGTCACCTGCTGATAGAAGTTCCGTTCGCTGCTCCGGATGTCACGAATACGTTGCAGTAATTCTCGGAAGTAGCGATTACCGCCTTGTTTCAACCGCTCATCATCCATCGTAAACCCCTTTTGGATATACTCATGCAGCCGCTGTGTAGCCCAACGACGGAAACGCACGGCAATGGGCGACTGCACACGATAGCCGAGGGCTATGATGACATCAAGGTTGTAGTGTAAAACCTGATAATTCTTCCCGTCTGTAGCAGTTGTTCGGAATTTCCGAACAACTGCATCTTGATCAAGTTCTTTATCTGCGAATATGTTAGACAGATGTTCACTGATATTCGACTTACTCGACTGATAAATCTCCACCAGTTGTGCCTGCGTCAGCCACACATCCTCATCAGCAAAGCGCGTATTCACGCTTATTTTGCCCTCATCATCCTTATAGAGTATCAGTTTGTTTTCCTTGTCCATATCATTAAATGCACAAATATCTTCTCGTTTGCAAAAATAGATATATTTTCTGAACTTTGCAAGATTTTTGGAAAGAAAATGCAGAAATATCTCAAAAATGTTACAACACCTCACATGAATCGCCGGAAATGCCGATGTACAAAGGGTTTCAGGCATGTGAGGTGTTGCTCAAACACCTCACATACCCCTCACAAACACCTCACATGACACCTCACATGACACCTCACATGACACCTCACATTCAGGCTCTAGTGTGAAAGCGGATAAGTGTAGGATCATGTTACCTGTATGTGAGGTCTATGTGAGGTGTTATGTGAGGGGTTTGAAATGGACTTTCCCTTTGTTTAAAGGGGTTTCCGAAGATTGATGTGAGGTGTTGGGACTTTTCGGCGCAAAGTTGTTTTTCCGTCTGATTTTGCTATCTCCAGATAGCAGAATCGGGGGTATGTTTGTAAGTATATATACTTAAGGGTCGTTAAGATGCCTTGCACAACAGTAAGGGAAGCCTGGTTACAGAGTAAGGGATGCCTGTTATGGGGGTATAACAGGCATCCCTTACTCTCTTGGAAGGCATCTTAACGACCCTTGGAAAGCATCTTAAAGACCGTTGAAAGGCACCTCGTGTTTACAAGAAGAACCGCTGGAATTCGCTTTCGAAGTTGGGGGTGAGGATCTGCTGTCCGATGGCGGCACGGATTTCGTCGAGCGACCAGAAGCGGCCACCGTCGAGTTCTTCGGCAGAGGGACGGATGGGGCCGTCGTAGGTGGTGCGGTTCACATAGACATACTCCCGTTCGCGCTGGCTTTCGAACACGTATTGTCCTACGCGCTCAGGCTTGAAGTCGGTAATGCCCAGTTCCTCGCCCACCTCCCTGGTCAGGGCCTGTTCGGGGGTCTCGCCCTCATCGATGTGGCCTCCCACGGCGGTGTCCCACTTGCCAGGTTGGATATCCTTCCATTCAGGGCGCTTCTGGAGGTAGACCTCACCCCGTGAGTTGAACACATGGAGATGAACCACTGGGTGCAGCAGCCGGGAGCCGTTGTGACACTCGCCCCTCGTGGCAGCACCAATCACCTTTCCTTCTTCGTCTACTATCGGGAAACGTTCCGTGTTATTGTCTTTCATTGTCAGTCGTTTACGAGGTATGTCTTAAGAGTATCCGGCAGTTCATCAAAGTCTCCGTACTTCCCAGGCTCATGGGGTTCTGCGCGGAGTTGGTCGAAGAGTATCAGTCCCTTGGGCTTATGCCGTTCCACATACTCAGAGATCTTCTCGTTCACACGCTCATAGTCGCCTGAAAGTTTGAACATGCTATTGTATTGGAGATACCGGCCCTTCTGATTCTCGAACGACACGCCCCAGCCACTGCCTCCTACGCTATGGTCGTGCGCATCTTTCGCAGAAAAGCGTATGGTAGACAATGCCGTGAGCAGTTCGTTGAAGTCTTGCCTGTCACAATCGAGCACGTCTCTCAGTTTCCAGCCGTATCTGGGCTCCATACGTTTCCACACCAGCGAGTCCTCATAGATCTCGAAGGTGGTGGAGACAAGCAGTCCGGAATTCGAATGCTCACTAAAGGTTATCTTGTTCGTGCTCATCTGTATCGGGCACGTATTCAGGCCGATACATGAAGCCAGCCCTGTCATTGACAGCATGTTTAATACTACATTTATCAGTTTCATCTCAATATACTGTCTGCGTCCGCAATCAATTGGTTCAGGTAGTTCTCCAGTCTCTTCAGTCCGTCGCCCTCAGGCCTGGCATTAGACCCGCCGGAACTGATGCTGGTACCATCAGAGAACCTGACTCTGAGGTGCCACGAGTAGCCGTCCAGCACCTTGAATATGGGCGAATAACTCTCCTTATAGCCATACATCTTCTCCTCCAGCACGATCTGCCTCAGCCCGTTCACCTCCTCTCTCCCTATTCGCTTTTGGTAGAGAGGGCCATAACTCTCCTTCATGGCTGTCAACACGAAAGCGCTGTCACTCCCCTGTTCCACATGCCCCTCATATTCATAGCCTGAACGCATCCCACTGATGGTATACTCCAGACTCAGCAGGTCACCTTCCGGTGCCTTCGTCCCGCATCCCATAAGCCCCAGCAATCCTCCGATCATACAGATTAAACATTTCTTCATTTTCAGACTCCTTTCTCATATTACCCCTCGACCAAAGTCGATTTGTCTTTATCAATCATCATGAACTGAACCGCTGCGGCGGCATCCCGGTTTAGCAGTAACCCCTCTGAGGAACCACCCCTCTCTACATATCCCTCCCCTCTCTTAAAAGAGGGAGGGTATGGTAGGAGAGGGTGTTCCGATAACGGGGTTACCTACATCAACCGTGGCGTCGGTACGATAGGCCTTGAGCAGAGGGATCTCCTCGCAGAGGGCATCGGCCAGCAACTTGGCCACGACCTGGGCACCATAGACATTGTAATGGGTGTTGTCCTGCTTGCCCTCCGGCTCGGTGGGCTCGGTACCGGGGAGGAACCACATGTGGAGTTTCTTCGAGCCCTCGCGCCCCAACCCCTGCTCCAAGTCGTGCGAAATCTTGTTGGCATCGATGAAATGGCAGTTCATGCGGCGGGCAACGTCGCGGGGAGCCACGCGATAGAGGCCGTGGGTATCGATCAGCGAGTCGCCCTCTACCATCCCAGAACCGTCTGCAAAAGTTGTATTTCTCAACATTTCATCGTCAGCCACGGCAGGGGCCTGCACCAGGAAGTTGCGTCGCACGACGGCATTCATCAGCACGGGGATGCCACCATGCTCGCGGGTCTCACGCACATACTTCGCCAGATTGTAGTCGAAGGTGGAGCCGGGATCGGTGTGGCGGTTGGGTTGTGCCTTTTCATCGTTGTGTCCGAACTGGATGATGACGTAGTCGCCAGGCTTGATCTTCTCCAGGACCTTGTCCCATCGGCCTTCATCCATGAAACTCTTGGAGGAACGGCCATTCACGGCATGATTGTCGACGACAATGACATTTTCATCGAAGTAGCGCTGCAGGGCCATGCCCCACCCACGCTCCAGTTTACCTTTGGAGAGGTCCTTGTTGGCAGCGGTGGAATCGCCGATGATGAAGATGGTCGTGGTCTTGTCTGGAGCCGAAGCAGAGAGCAGAACCAGAGCGATGAGGACGCAGGAGAATCTAAACAGTTTCATCATTTGATTGATGCGATAAGTTCCTCTATTGTAACGAGTTGCTGCTCGCCGGTGATCATATTCTTTAAGTTCAGTTTGCCTTCAGCCATCTCGTTCTCACCAGCCATGGCGACGAACGGAATCTGCTTGGCATTGGCATACGACATCTGCTTCTTCATCTTCGCACTGTCGGGATAGATCTCCGTGCGGATGCCAGCCTCACGGGCCTTGGCCACAGCGGGCATGCAATAGGCCGTCTCCTTCTCACCGAAGTTGACAAAGAGCAGTTGCGTGCCGACAACGGCATCCTGGGGATAGCAGTCGAGGGCGTTGAGCACGTCGAAGATACGGTCTACGCCGAAGGAGATGCCGACACCCGAGATACCCGGCATGCCGAAGATGCCGGTAAGGTTGTCGTAACGGCCACCACCGGTGATGGAGCCGATCTGCACATCGAGGGCCTTCACCTCGAAGATGGCACCGGTATAGTAGTTCAGGCCACGGGCGAGGGTGAGGTCGAGTTGGATCTCGTTGTGGAGGACTGCGGAAGTACCGCAGTCTACTGGACATAAGGCGGAAAGGATATAGCGGATTTCATCGACACCTTTGAGGCCTATCTCGCTGTCCTTGAGCACCTCGGCGATGGTATCGAGTTTCTCGTCGTTGGTGCCTTCGAGGGTGATGATCGGCTGAAGTTTGGCGATCTGTTCCTCGGAGAGACCATCCTCACGAAGTTCCTGATTCACGTTGTCGAGGCCGATTTTATCGAGTTTATCGATGGCGACAGTGATGTCTACAATCTTGTCTGCAGCCCCGATGACTTCGGCTATTCCTGTGAGAATCTTGCGATTGTTGATCTTGATCTGCACACGGACGCCGAAACGGGTGAAGACGGTGTCGACAATCTGCATCAGTTCCACCTCGTTCAATAGAGAGTCTGAGCCCACGATATCGCCGTCGAACTGCCAGAACTCACGATAGCGTCCCTTCTGCGGACGGTCTGCACGCCATACGGGCTGCATCTGATAACGCTTGAACGGCAACTGGAGTTCATCGCGGTGCATCACCACATAGCGGGCGAAAGGCACGGTGAGGTCGTAGCGGAGTCCCTTCTCGCAGAGTTTGGCGGCGAGGTGGAGGGCATTGCGATCCTGGAGTTCCTCATCAGAGACCTTAGAGATGAAATCGCCCGAGTTAAGCACTTTGAAGAGCAGTTTATCGCCCTCCTCGCCGTACTTGCCCATCAGCGTCTGGAGTGTTTCCATTGCCGGCGTCTCTATCTGCTGGAAGCCATAGAGTTGATACACCTGTTTGATGGTGTCGAAGATATAGTTGCGCTTGGCCATCTCCATCGGGGAGAAGTCGCGCGTTCCTTTGGGAATGCTTGGTTTCATGTTTCTTTGAGTTTTGAGCTTTGAGTTTTGAGCTTTGAGCTTTGAGCTTTGAGCTTTGAGCTTGGAGCTTTATGCCCTCAGCAGGTTTTCGTACTTTTAACTATCTTTGTTAATATTCCAATAATTTTATCACAATCATCATATATTGAGCAGAACATCTCGTCATCAATGAATTCGGCTTTGCGCAAGAGTTCAAGCCAATAAGCAGTTTCATCCGCCTCTTTCAAGGCTATGTTCATTTTATTGGAGAAATCAGCACGGCTCTGAGCATTTCTTGCCTCACGGACATTTGCACCTATACTGGTACCAGATCTAAATATCTGCTTCGAAATAATATACTCTTTTTGAGTATCTTGCAAATACTTATACATGTTTACCACTCTAAGTGCAAATGCTTGAGTGACCTCATAGACATCATTATCAACAACTTTTCTAATCATAAAGCTCAATGCTCAATGCCTAATGCTCAATGCCTAACGATTGTCTGATCGCGATCCGGACCTATAGAAATGATTTTAATAGGAGTCTCTAACTGCTTCTCCAAGAATGAGATATAGTCTTTAAACTCCTTCGGGAACTGGTCCTCAGAGGTGAACTTCGTCATATCGGTCTTCCAGCCAGGCAACTCCTGATAGACAGGCTCGATGCCCTCTTCAATGTCATAGGGGAAATAATCGATTTCCACACCATTCTGCTTATAGGCCACACATGCCTTGATGGTATCGAATCCATCGAGCACGTCGCTCTTCATCATGATGAGTTGGGTGACGCCGTTAACCATGATCGAGTATCTCAGGGCCACGAGATCGATCCAGCCACAGCGGCGCTCACGACCCGTTACGGCACCGTACTCATGACCGAGATCACGAATCTTCTTGCCCGTTTCATCGAACAACTCCGTGGGGAAGGGTCCTGCGCCGACACGGGTGCAGTAGGCCTTCATGATGCCATAGACATCGCCGATCTTGTTCGGTCCGATGCCCAGGCCCGTGCAGGCACCGGCACAGATGGTGTTGGAAGAGGTAACGAAAGGATAACTGCCGAAGTCAATGTCGAGCATCGTTCCCTGGGCACCCTCGCAGAGCACGCTCTTGCCACTCTTGAGGATATTGTTGATCTCATGCTCAGAGTCCACGATGGGGAACTGACGGAGATACTCGATACCCTCCATCCACTTCTTCTCCACCTCGGTGATGTCGTACTCGAAGTTGAGTGACTTCAGGATGGCCTCATGACGGGCCTTGGCCTTGGCGTACTTCTCAGGGAAGTTCTCGAGGATATCACCCACACGCAGACCATTACGGCTGATTTTATCGGTATAAGTCGGACCAATACCTTTGCCGGTGGTGCCCACCTTGTTCTTTCCCTTCTGGGCCTCGTAGGCAGCATCGAGCACCCGATGCGTCGGCATGATGAGGTGAGCCTTCTTCGAGATATGCAGACGGGCATGCAGGTCGTGGCCGCTGGCCTCGAGCGCCTTCGCCTCGTCCATGAAGAGATCCGGAGCGAGCACCACGCCATTGCCGATGATGTTCACCTTACCACCCTGGAAGATACCCGATGGAATCGAGCGCAAGACATACTTCTGGCCCTCAAACTCCAACGTATGGCCGGCATTAGGACCGCCCTGGAATCGGGCCACCACATCGTACTTCGGGGTCAATACGTCGACCACCTTACCTTTTCCCTCGTCGCCCCATTGCAAACCCAACAGGACATCAACTTTTCCTTTGTTCATAATTTATTGTTTAGTTTTATTGATTCCATTCTGTTTTCTCCGCTTCGTAATCTTGGCCTGACAACTGCTGCAGACCCCATACACATAGAGCGTGAAGCCGTCCTTACGGAACCGCTTTGTCCGCATATTCTCCACCGCCATACTGATCTCAGGCGACTTCACCTCGTCGACCCTGCCACACATCGTGCAGATCTGATGACAGTGGCTGGTGTTATCGTAACAGGCCTCGTACTTCGTCGTACCCTGAAAACGGTGACGAATCACCAGGCGCAGTTCCATAAACAAATTCAGGGTATTATACATCGTGGCCCTGCTTACGTGGAAATTCATTTCATTCAGGAGTTTATCATTCAGTTCCTCCAACGTGAAATGGCCACTGATACTATAGATAGCCCGCAAAATAGTGTAACGCTCCAAGGTCTTGCGATGATTGTTCATCTCAAGATAATTATCCAAGATCCGCTCTACAGCGTTGATGACACTTTGCTTGCTCGATATGGACATAGTAAAAACTGTCGATTCCTTGAAAACCGCACAAAGGTACACATTTTCAAAGAGACAGAAGATACTTTATTTATAAAAAATCTAAATTAATCGTTTTTATTGCGCTTTTGGCCAGCCGATGGTAGACAAGACCGAGGTCCGCAAAGCGTTGCATGCTCATCATGGCCGCCTTTCTGACGATCATGCTCTCACCCTGCAAGGCCGCCAGGGCCTGATCGACGAACTCGTTGATGCCCCGCTCGTTGGGTTCCTGTCCGTTCATGAAGAGGCGTGAGAGGATATGGAAGCCGCAGAGTTGGTAGAGTTCCTGGTCAGAAGCGATCCAGGTATAGGCTTTCTCTGGGGCGTAAGGCAGGTATTGATACAGGTTGAAGGCCGCCTGTTCGGCAATCTCCGATGTCGGCGTCTGCTCCATCCAGATATCGATGACCTCGGGGAGCACCTCCTCAGGCGGCATGACCATCGTGGCCAGGATCTTGCACTCCCGCACGTTCTCCTTCCACAGGGCAATGGCGAGGGCGTAGTTCTTACCGATTTCATCGGCCTTTTCACGCAGTCGTGGCAGGGTGGCACCCCAGTTCAGATGATAGTCCAGCCCCTTCTCACGCATCGACTGCGACACGGCCCCATCCATCATCTGCCGGAACGACTGTTTGATGGCCTTTACCTGGTTGTTGATTTCCTGATCCATCCGCCGTCAAATCAAGGTGCCGTATTCGGTGCTGTATCTCAGCATCTGGTGCGCATAACTCTCACCATAATACAACTGTACGTCAGCCATCTGCCCGTTCTGATCGTAGACCGGCAGCATCATGGGGTTGATGAATCCCTTGTAGGGTGCGAGGTTCAGACGGCGATAGCGCTCCAGGACCTCCTGGTGCAAGGCAGCATCAACCTGAACGGCATAGCGCTCCACCAAGAGACGTGCCGCCTCGAAGTCACCCTCGCTCTTGATACGCTGTACCTCGGCCAGCAGACGGGCAAAGAGTTGACGAAGTCCGTCATAGTCGACAATCTCCACATAGGTCTTCCCGTCACGCTGCACCATCCTGACGGCATCGCCGTTCTCCAGACACCAATGGGCGATCAAAGCCCTGTTACGCATGTGGGCCTCTTCGATCTGGTTGCCTGGCGTGATGCGGATGAGTTGGGTCATCAGGCCATTCATCATATAGGTATAGTATTGCGACTTAAATGCATCCAAGTCTGGCGTCAGTCCCAACTCCACCAGTTTGGGATCGGCGATGTAATAGAGTCCGAAGAGGTCTGCCCTCGCCTCCTCTATCGTATTGCCATAGGCTTTCAACGCATCCGGATCGACACCAGGCAACAGCCTGCCGCTGCCATGTCCCAGACACTCATGGAGATCGGTGTGCAGGTTGTCACAGACATCACCATATTTATTAATAAGGTCTAATGCCGCCTGATCGATGACAAACTCCTCCCTGAACCCATTGCCGTGGGCAGCCTTGTTATAGGCATCGGTGATATTGCTGATGGTGATGCTCTTGGAACCATATTCAGCCCGGATCCAGTCGGCGTTGGGGAGGTTGATGCCAATGGCCGTAGAGGGATACTCGTCGCCGCCCAGCATGGCTGCGCAGATCACATTGGCAGAGACACCCTTGACCACCGGTTTCCTGAATCTCGGATCGACGGGTGAGTGATCCTCGAACCACTGGGCGTTGCTGCTGATGGTACGGGTGCGCTGGGTGGCTGACTCATCGATATACTCCACCAGCCCTTCCCAAGAACCTTTCAGGCCGAGTGGATCTCCATAGACTTCGATGAAGCCGTTGATGAAATCGATGGCCGAATCATGTTCACGCAGCCATTCAATACAATATTGATTGAAAGTCTGTAAATTGCCTGATTCATAGTAACTTATCAACAGTTCGATAACCTTCCGCTGCTGTTCGTTTTCTGCCACACCGGCCGCCTTACGAAGCCAATAGACGATGTGACGGATGGCATTGGCATAACGGCCGTTGGCAGACCAGACGACCTCCCTGACCTCTCCGTCTTCCTTGACCAATGTGGAGTTCAAGCCAAATGAAGGCGGGGTATCCGTCGACTCATGCTTCTTCATCTGATCATAGAAGGCCTCTGCCTCAGCCTGGCTGACGCCCTCGTAGAAATGACAGGCAGAGGTCTGTATCAGGTCGGCACCGTCAGCCTTGTTCACCCGCTTGGGGAGAACCTGAGGATCGAACATCACGGGGAAGAGTTCATCACACAGTCCATCGAGTGTCTCCCCTGGCCTGAGAGGCAACCGGCAGGCGTCTACTTTCTGAAGTTGTTGACGGAGATAGTCGGCAGAAAAGCCCGGCATCATCTTCTCACTGCCGTAGTGATGATAGATGCCGTTGGAAAACCAGATACGCTTCAGATAAACCTCCAAAGCCCGGAACTCGTCCGTATCGTGACTGACATTCCGGTCCGTAAAAACAACCTCCATCATCTTGCGAATCCTGAGGTTGTACTTCCCAAACTGATCGAATGTGATATCCCTGCCGTAGAGCGTGGCTTTCGAAAGATAATAAACCAGTTCTTTCTGCTTAGGGGTAAGGTTTTCAAAACCCGTCAGTTGGTATCTTAGCAGTTGCAGGTCGGCAAACCGCTCATCCCGATAGTTGAAATCGGTGGCTTCCACTACCTGCCTCATGCCTCAGGCTCTGTCTTTGTCTTAGTCGTAGCCTTAGACCGAGTCCTTGCTGTTGTCTTTGCCTTGGCAGTTGTCTTTGCCTTGGCCTTTGTCTTTGCCTTGTCCTTGGCTTTCGGCTTGGCTTTCTTGGTGACCTTCATGTCAGGATGCTGCTTCAAGTGCATCATGCGATACTCTCTTGGGGTGATACCAATCATCCTGTAGAACGAGGCGTAAAAAGACTGGCGGTTGGAGAATCCGACCATATCGCTGACCTCCTCCATACGAAGATCCTGATAGCGCTTGTCTACGAGAATGGTCATGGCTTCCTCAATACGATACTTGTTAACGAAGGACGTGTAGTTCATGTGGAAACGAACATTAACGATGGCAGAAATATAGCGGGTATTTGTTCCTAATTCTTCCGCTAATTTCTTAGCAGAATAATCCTTGTCGCGATACTTCTTCTGCATGACAATAATGTTCAAAATCTTCTCCTGCATCTCGTCCATCAACTTGGGGCTTACAAGGGTTCTGTAAGCGGCCACTTTCTCCTTTTTTTCAGAAATGTTGTACTTTGCCATTTTAATACACAGATTCGTTGATTAATGTGCAAATATAATAATTATTTTTTTATTATGCAACAATTTGCGTCATATTTTCAATATTTTTTATAATGTAGACATCTTTTTAACATTTCCGCCGATGGCATTTAATTTACCCATAAAGGGCTAAAAAGCCAAAAATAACAAAAAAAAGACCCGAAAAGTGTCACTTTTTGCTAAAAAGACGCACAGAATGTCAGAAATACCAGTTTTTTTTCGTACCTTTGCAAGGTAAAATCATCAAAGATGGCAAAAAAGAAGATATTATTCATCAATCAGGAGATTTCTCCTTATGTTCCCGACAACGCCTTGTCGGTCATGGGTAGGGTTCTGCCCCAGACCATTCAGGAACTTAACCACGAGATACGTACATTCATGCCGAAATGGGGTACCATCAATGAGCGTCGCGGACAGTTACACGAAGTGATTCGCTTGTCGGGCATGAATCTGATCATCAACGATACAGACCATCCGCTAATCATCAAAGTCGCCTCGATACAATCTGCGAAGGTGCAGGTGTATTTCATCGACAATGACGATTACTTCGGCAAGCGTCTGATGGAGAAAGATGAGCAGGGAGAGGACTATCCTGACAATGGTGAGCGAGCCATCTTCTTCGCCCGTGGTGTCCTGGAAACGGTGAAGAAACTGCGCTGGGTGCCAGACGTCATCCACTGCCAAGGCTGGATGAGTGCGGTCGTACCTCTCTATGTGAAAACCGCCTATCACGACGAACCGTCGTTTGCTGACGCGAAAGTGGTCACATCGCTCTTCACGCAGAATCTGGACAAGACACTCGGTGAGAACTTCAAGCAGTGTCTTGAGTTCCGTGAGACCACAGCCGACATCCTGAAAGGCTATAAGGACGACTTTGACTTCATCGAACTGGGCAAACTGGCCATCGACTACAGTGATGGCATCGTACAGTCAGACAGCCTTGTCAACGAGGAACTGCTGGCTTATACCAAAGAAAAGAACATACCCATCCTCGGTTATACAGAGAACGTTGCAGAAGCCTGTGAAGACTTCTATGAGTCACTCTTCCCTGCAGAAGAATAAACTGAGGGCAACGATAACAGACAGAACATCAACATGAAACACCATTTTCTTACAGCGATTGCAGTCTCCGCAATGGCGTTAATGTCTTGCAGTACAGATACAGACACCTTGGGATCATCGCTGACCAACGAATCAGACAAACTGAATGTAAGCACAGGCATCTACCAGGCACATACCCGTTCTGTGCTTGCAGACTCTGTCTTCGCCCGCAATTTCGAGATCTACTTCGGCCAAGTGAAAGACCCTGAGACCGGCGCCCATATCAAGACCGAATTCATGGCGCAGTTCAACATCCAGGAGGGTCTTAAGTTGCCGGGCAAGAATCAGATACTCTCCAAAGACGACGACGGTAACATCGTGGCCGACTCGTGTGAGATCTGGATGGTCTTCGACAAGAGTGCCAGTTACGGCGACTCCCTCGCATCGCTGAAGATGAATATCCTCGAACTCAGCAAGCCCATGAGCGAGTCGAAGACCTATTACTCCAACTACGACCCCAGGAAAGAAGGATTCATCCGTGAAGACGGCCTCAGGGAGAATCTTCTCTTCAGTCTGAGCAACTTGACCTATTCGGACAGCATCCGGAAACTCACGGGCTATTCGGACATGGCACGTATCTCATTCTCTGAGGAATATACGGACCGAGACGGTGTGAAATACGACAACTACGGCTCCTATCTCCTCCGTAAGTATTACGATCACCCCGAGTACTTCAAGAACTCCTACGCATTCACCAACCATGTCTGTCCGGGCTTCTTCTTCGAAGTGGCTGACGGCTTAGGGCTGATGGCCAAGTTCGGGATGATTGAAATGCGCATATACTTCCACTATCAGAGCCAAGACAAGCAATACGTATCGTTTCTGGCTACCTCCTCAACGGCAGAGGTGCTTCAGACCATTCAGGTGACCAACGACAAAGAGGCGATGACCAGTCTGGTAGAAGACAACAGTTGCACCTATCTGAAGGCGCCCGCAGGCATCTACACCGAGGTGACCTTGCCCGTAGATGAGATATTCCAGGATCACGCTGCCGACTCGCTGCTCTCGGTCAACATGACCTTCCAGCGTCAGAACAGTGGTGTCAAGGCCAGCCGATACCTCTTCAGTGCGCCCTCGAACATCATGATGACGCCTAAGGACAGCCTGAAGACCTTCTTCGAAAAGGAGAAGACCTACGACTTCAAGAGTGCCTTCATGGCCACTCTGGCGGGCACCAACAGTTACACCTTCTCGAATATCGGCAACCTCATCACCCTGCTGAGCGAGAACAAGAAGAAAGGGTTGGCGTCAGATGCCAACTGGCTGGAAAAGCACCCCAACTGGAACAAGGTGCTGCTGGTACCTATCTCCATTACATACACAGATGCCAACAAGACCGAATCCGTCATCGACAACCAGATGGGACTCGTGAGCACCAAACTGGTAGGTGGTCCCAATACACCCATCGACGTGAAGGTGATCTATGCCCGATTCAGAAACCAATAGATATGGCTGACGGATTTCTGGAGAAGCACCACGAGGACTATGAGGCCCGCAAGGCCGCCTGGCTCAGAAAGAAAAAGCATCTGCCGAAAACCAGAAGCAGAAACATAGACCGCCCAGACGACGAGGCGCTATAAGATAGTTATAAGATAAATCCAGAGATTCCGATCCGAGTCTCTGGATTTGTCTTTTTATCACAACAGGGACTCACAAAAGGGACTGTCCCTAGTGTGAGATTCTCACAAAAGGACTGTCCTTAGTGTGAGATTTCAGCCGATGATCTTGAACTTCGCGAATTTCAAAAGCAACTGTTTGGTGCCCGTATTTCGGAACTCAACGGTGGCTTTGGTATTCTCACCCGTGCCCTCGATCTTCACCACCGTGCCAATGCCAAAGCGCTGATGCTCGATGGTCACACCCTCACGGAGGTCAGAGGCGGAGGCATCAGAGGCCATCGGACGTGGTGGCACGGCTCTGCTGACAGGACGGAAATTGCCACTTGAGGGCACAGCGGGACGTGAGGCAGACTGAGGCGAACGTGATGCTGACTGAGGTGAACGTGAGGCAGACTGAGGTGAGCCTGATGCCGACAAGGGTTTGCCTGTCTGTTGCTGATACAGCCTTTTGAATCCTTCACCGAATGGATCGACGGGCTTCTCCGGCTGTCTTGGAGCAACGGCTCTCGGCTTCGGATCAGCCTTGAACTGCGTAGCCACCGGCCTCGGATTCTGCATCCACTCTGGGCCCTCGCTCTCATAGCCGCGAGAGGTTCTGCTGTATCCGCCCGTATTGCCTGTGCCGTAAGCACCTCCATCGTATCGATTATAAGCCTTGTGGCTGGACGAACCGAAGAGCGAACTTCCCCCACCCGATTCCGAATGCACGTCAAGCAGTTCAGGGTCAATGTCGCGTATGAATCTCGAAGGTGTGTCATACTCCATCCGTCCGTATCTGAAACGGTTCTGAGCGCACGTCAGTATGCAATGCTTCTCTGCCCGAGTGATGGCCACATAGAGCAACCGGCGCTCTTCTTCGAGTTCGCGCATCGAATTGGTACACATCGGCGACGGGAAGATGTTCTCTTCGAGGCCCACAACAAACACCGTGGGGAATTCCAAGCCCTTTGCCGAGTGGATGGTCATCAGCGTCACCTTATCGTTCGAGTCTCCCTCATCGCTGTCAAGGTCTGTCAGCAGCGCAACCTCTTGCAGGAAGTCCGGCAGATAGATTTCATCCCCCATATCCTCCTCCTTGCGGCTCTCCACGAAGTCCTGCATACCACTGAGAAACTCTTCGAGGTTCTCCTGACGGGATATATCCTCCGGGTTGCGCCCCGAGTAGATATCCTTGCTGATGCCGGAGGTCATGATGATATCGTGGCCCAGCGTGTAGGCATCCTCGGTATTGATGCGCCCTATCCAGCCCTCGATGAGTTGGCGGAACGCCTGAATCTTCGTCATCGTGCCCTTGCTCACATCCATGGGGAACAACACGGGTTCCTTGATCACCTGCCAGAGGCTCACCCCATAGGTCTGCGCCGTCTGGATAATCTTGCCTACGGTGGTGTCGCCGATACCACGCGACGGATAGTTGATGATGCGCTTGAAGGCCTCTTCATCGTTGGGGTTGGCAATCAGCCGGAAGTAGGCAATCACGTCCTTGATCTCCTTGCGTTGGTAGAAACTCAGACCGCCGTAGATGCGATACGGGATGTTGTCCCTGCGCATCTGCTCCTCAAACGAGCGGCTCTGCGAGTTCGTGCGGTAGAGGATGGCAAAATCGCTCCAGTTGCAGTGATCCTGCTTCCGCAGCCGCTTGATGTCCTGCGTCACGATCATCGCCTCCTCCTTGTCCGAATAGGCTGGCTTCAGTTGCAGCCGCTCGCCGTGCTCGTTCTTCGAGAACACGTTCTTCGGGATCTGCCGCTCATTCCGCCGTATCAGCGAGTTGGCAGCCTGCACGATGAGTTGCGTGCTCCGGTAGTTCTGCTCGAGTTTGAAGAGCCTGGCGTTGGTGTATTGGCTCTGGAAGTTGAGGATGTTATCGATGTTAGCACCTCGGAACGAATAAATGCTCTGGGCATCGTCACCCACAACGCACACCTTCTGACGCTCCTTTGTGAGTTGATAGACGATGGCCTGCTGGGCAAAGTTCGTGTCCTGATACTCGTCAACGAGCACGAAATGGAACTTCTCAACATATTTCCGCCTGACATCCTCATGGTTCTGAAACAACACCCACGTCTGCACCAGCAGATCATCGAAGTCCATCGCATTGGCCTGCTGACATCTTTGCGCGTACCTTATATATATATTAGACACCTGCGGGCGCTTCTGGCTGGCATCGTCACTGGCCCATGCGCTCTGCTGATAGGCCTGCGGCAGCAGCAGGTGGTTCTTGGCCATCGATATCCTGTCGGCCACCGACGAGGGCTTGTATACCTTGTCGTCGAGCCCCATCTCCTTGATGATTGTCTTCACCAGCGACCGTGCGTCACTCTGGTCGTAGATAGTGAAGTTCGGATTATAGCCGATTTTCTCTGCCTCTGCCCTCAAAATGCGTGCAAACACGCTGTGAAATGTGCCCATCTGCAGGTATCTCGCCTCTTCCTCTCCCACCAGCCGGCCTATGCGTTCCTTCATTTCCCGAGCCGCTTTGTTGGTAAACGTCAGCGCCAATATATTCCACGGCCTGATCCGACTACCGCCTCCTGACTCCTGACTCCCGTCTCCTGTCTCCTGACTCCTGTCTCCTTGTTGCAACAGCCATGCGATCTTATACGTCAGCACCCTCGTCTTTCCCGATCCTGCACCCGCAATCACAAGACTTGCCCCGTCGCAGTACTCCACCGCAACGCGCTGACTCTCATTCAGTTGTTCTAATATCTCCGTATTCATGCTGCAAAGTTACAAAATAATTCTGAAACCACCAAATTTTACACACGGGGACAGGAACGCTGTGTAAAATCAGACATTTCTGATGATGCCCTCGCTGATTCCTGTTAAGCGAGCAAGCTGCCTGATGCTGGCTCCCATTTCCTTGGCAGAGCGTAAAATATCATTTCTACGATCCTTACAGTACAATTGAATATCAAAGGCATTACTGAGACCAAAGGCTTTTGAAAGATAATTGAGCACATCATCGTCTGTCCTTACTTTCGAGGCATTGTCAAAGTCAAGCACTTGAGTTGCTTTGGGCAAGAGTTCAAATACAAGTCCTCGTAGTTCATCAATAGGCATACGCCGTAATACCGATTGCACCGAACAGACCGCCCCTTCATCAATCCCACGCTCATATTCATGCCAACTGGTCCATTTATAACTTGGGACATCTTTTGAAATGCCGCCTGCCACTGGATTCTGATGGATATATCTCATCAGAGTGAAGAAATAGGAACTGTCGTTGACGGGTTCACTTTTGAACCTGTCTTGGAAGAGATGGCCATAATGCTGATACTTTTTGTTGTAGTATCTGGCATAGGCAGCTGAGATTCGCTTAACGGAAGCTGGTAAAGTTTCCGTCCCCTCTCTCATTAGCAGATGAACATGGTTCGACATCAGGCAATAAGCATAAAATGTTGATAACGATGGCCGTATAACCCCATCATCATCTTTCGGATAAACGATTTGGCTCAACATACGAATAAAGAATCGATAATCTCCTTCATCCTCAAAAATGTCTTGACGATTGATACCCCGCATCATGACATGATAGATGCCTGTTCCGCTTTGTTTTCTTGGTTGTCTTGCCAAACTATTAAATTTAAAAGTTTACGCTGCAAAAGTAAACAAAATAATCGATATGGAAAAGCAAAACACCAGATATTTATGAATTATTTACACATCGTTCCTGTCCCCGTGTGTACTATCACATTCCTCGTACATCTCAGGAATATCCACATTGATAACTATGCTATCATTAATCTGCAGAACATCACGCTCAACAATATGGATAGTGTCACCCTGTTTCCGTTTGACATTGAAAGAGATGAGCAGGGGTGTCATTGGCGGAATAGTGGTAGTTTTTTTCAATCTGAGTTGCTTATCAGGGAAACAAGCCTACACTTTTGGCTGAATCAGTTTACCTTGATAAAGTACGGAAAAAGATTTCTCTGAAACATTTAGCGTTTTGGAAGGGAAATGATGATCTAAACTAAAATGACTTTTTCTTTTCATCGTCTCTCTTACCTCCACTATCTCTAGTACATTTCCCGCCGCCCCATCAACTGTGACATGCCTAGGAGACACAAACCAATGAGGAAATGTACAAGAACTAACTAATAGAATCACCCCAAGAAACAAAACAAAATAAACAGCTCTCTTCATGTTATTCGTTATTCCTTTTTCTGATTAGTATACTCCCAGATTCCCTCTTTACCTTGCCGCTTGCCAATAAAATCTATATGGCAATCCCTGAAATTGATACAGACACGCCTGAACATACCCAAAATTGGAGTTCCAATGTAGCTTCTTGAGTTCTTGTCCGGCACAAAAGCATGAGGATATTTCCCAGCTTCAATCCAAATAGACTGTCCTCCTATTTCTGCCAATATCATAGGCCGATCAGCATACAATTGGGGCAACAGGAAGCTATCCGCACCTGTATCCAGTACAAATGAAGTCCTCTCACCTTCCAATATATATGGAACACATATTACGCGCCCATTTCTTTTTCCACCATATAGTGTCATGTTAGGATTATTTCTCTGGTCAGGTATCTGCTGGCGGAATATAATACTATCTACGGATAATTCCATATAGCCGAGTCTGGATAAGTCCGCAGTACCAATAAATCCGTCACATCCATAATCATACTCTTCATCGGAAATGGAAACTGGCAGATTGTAAATGGTTATACCATCTATGTGTAAACTATCTAAGACGGCTGCCTGCATATTATACGTAATATCAGGATTGCTTGCTGAAATATTTTTTGTAGAATCCGGCAACAATGCTATTCCATCATCAATAGCTTTTTTCCTGAAGATGACTGTACCAAATCCCAAGCCCGTATCAACTATTAACTTTCTGTTTTTATACTTTCCAATATCTACGTTGATACACATATAGTCTTGACCGTATGCATTCCTTTCAAGAGCCAACTTTGTTTCTTGTTTCTGCCTGGCTATTTTAACAGGCATTATGCCTTTGCCTGCTTGTGCAACCTTTTTCCAATATGTAGCCCGTTCCACAAAGCGCCTATCAGCAGCCCATCGCTTGGCAATATAGTCTGAAAGACTGTCAATTGATGCAAAATTATTATTGAAAGCAAGCAACTCGTATTTTGTATCAAGCAGATACCATACAACTCCTTCTATTCTCTTGTCGTCGCACTTAGAAAAGATAAAGTCTATCATCTGTAAAGCCAAAGAATCTTCTCCAAAAGCTCTACAATACTCTATTACGGCCAGACTTCTAATTAATGGATCAATCTTTTTGTTTGGTGCATGTATGGTGTCTATCAAGGCTTCATAATCGACATGTTTGCATTCTATTGCCGCTCTCAAACGCTCCATAAGCCAATCATTGGTTGTTTGTGTGAAGGCAGTGAGAGAACAAACATGAATAAATGCTACGACTAATAATCTCCTCATTTGCTTGAATTATTTACACAACGTTCCTGTCCCCGTGTGTAATTTCGATTCCGTCACGTTCTACATTGGTTCTGAAAATAGGATTAGCTTTTGTTTTCCAATTGTTCAAAGTATAGACAGCAGGATGGATCATGGCATCAATCTTCCACCCCAGTTCCCAGAAAGGATAGGAATACAGATCGTGGTCTGACGGGGACAAGCGCTCTTTGTCAATCAAGACAAGCACATCCCAATCCGAACCCTCCTTGGCATCGCCACGCGCCTGAGAACCGAAAAGAATCACGCGTGCCCCTTTGGGAATGCCGGTATTCGCTACCTGGCTAATGGCCATTACTATATTTTCCTTACTCATAACCCTGCTTTTTTACTATCCGCTGCAAAGTTACGAATAATATTTGGAACCTCCAAATTTTAGCATCGCATTAGGGGCACTTTTTGTAAGATTCCGCCGAATTCGGAAGTGAACGTAGGAAAGACCATGTGTCTTGTAACATTGTAACTTTGTAACAATGTAACATTAAGGTGTCTTTTCCTAATTTCGGTTGACAGTTTTTTGCTTATTTCCTGATGTGGTTGACAGTCATTTTACTGAACAAGTTGACAGCCTTCCTGACATCGTTGACAGCCTTCCTGGTTTCGTTGACATTTT
>Ga0256404_1001182_pt1 | contig 65383 bp, 55 predicted proteins | sample RumenRJG_01DNA_FD_185990 | JGI IMG/M metagenome (GOLD analysis project Ga0256404, IMG submission 185990) | Bovine rumen microbial communities from Lethbridge, Alberta, Canada - RJG_01 | ecosystem: Host-associated > Mammals > Digestive system > Stomach > Rumen | place: Canada: Alberta | collected...
CGCCGTTCTCGTAGATACAAGTCTCAGCCCGCGCCTAAACGCGAGCATCGACTCTTTTCTTCTCACGAGATATTTTGGCGAAATTTCTGAATCAAGAATCAAAAAGTCAACGCTTCCTTATGTTGTTGAGTTTTACCCCACCATTCTCACGCTCAGCATAGCAAGCAAGCTCGCTCTGCTCTCGCTTAATCGAATGGTTCTATGTCTGTCGGTCTATCCGCTCATGTTTGCTTTTAATTAAATGTTATTCTATCGTGATTCCTTGTGCGTGCATTCGGAACGAGAAAGACGTTTCGCTGTTAAGGGTCGAGACAACAAAGTCGCCCTGTGTGATGACATCCATGCCAATAAGCACATCATAGTCAAAGTCGCTGTAGTCCTCGCCACTCAGCACGCGGAGGTTGGCTATGCGATAGCCGTTCTCAAAGCAGAGGTCTATGAGGTAGGTATTCACCTCGATAATGCCGTTGAGCGTAGAGACAGCGTGCTTTTCGCTCGGTTCAAGACCTAGGGCATCGACAATTTCGGGCGTTATAACCGTGTTTGTGGCACCAGTGTCCCACGCAGCGTTCTCAATCTTGCAGTAGCGGCGGTTGCTGTTAGCATCGGTCACACCGTCGGGCATGACCACAAAGCAGTCTTTGATGATGGCATCTTGCCGACAGCCGAAATTCTTTTTAAGTACGCTCATCGTGGCAGTACGTTTGCTGTGATGTTACGATGCGGACGTGGTGTCTGCGGCACGACCCGGGTCGACGTGAAACTTGCGACGTGTCCCTCTGCCCAAGGCTCAGCCTGGACGGTGGTCGTGATTTTTGGGAAACTTACATTGTTCATTGCAATAGCTATTAATATGAATTTGAGGGCAAAGATACGCATTTTTTCAATAATATTGCAGGATAATAATAGTTTAACATGATTTTATCGAATAAATTATTCATTTATCCACTAAACAGCTCTGTTTTCGTTACAACTAAACTGATACAAGACACAAGGCCACGAATGTTTACCCTTGACGTGCTGGCGCGCTTTGCCGGTTAAAGGGATTATGCTGCCTTCGAGAAGTCGATAGGAAACGAGGCGGAGCAACAGAGCCAACTGTTTCTGGCTGACACAATCACTGCCGACATGTTGGCCGTGGGCGACCGTCTGCTGCTGACGTGGCATCCCGACCGCCGTTGCGTGATTGAGCATCAGGGTAGCGGACAGTTTCGCGTAGCTGAAGCGGAGAACACCAAGCTGGCAGTGGGCGACACGTTCTAATGCCACCTCTTCATCAATTATGAACCGCTCTATATAGACAGGCTCGTACACGACGGCCTACCCCTGATGAACTATGTGGCCGGACGCGTTGACGGAGTGGTGACAAAAAAGCTGTGAGCGGCGACTGTTAGAGGGGGCCTCAACGGTCACTTTGACGTTTTTACCGTGAAAAAACAAAAAAAAAGTAAGAATTGCTTCGAAATGACGAAATAATTGATTAATTTTGCGCGTTATTAATAAAAAAGGAAGCAATATGGCACAACTTTCCAACCGCTTGCAGCGACTCGCGCCATCGGCCACACTGGCCATGTCGCAGAAGAGCGCCGAGATGAAGGCGCAGGGCATTGACGTCATCAACATGAGTGTGGGCGAACCCGACTTCAACACTCCCGACCATATCAAGGAGGCTGCCAAACAGGCAGTAGACCAGAACTATTCGCGCTATTCGCCCGTGCCGGGCTATCCCGAGCTGCGCAAGGCTATCGTGGAGAAGCTGAAGCGCGAGAACGGACTGGACTACTCGACAAGCGAGATCCTGGTGTCTAACGGTGCGAAGCAGAGTGTATGCAACACAGTGATGGCACTGGTAAACCCCGGCGAGGAAGTTATCATCCCCGCACCCTACTGGGTAAGCTATCCTCAGATGGCCCTGTTGGCCGGTGGCACCCCGGTTTTCGTCGAGGCCACGTTTGAGCAGAACTTTAAGATGACACCTGAGCAACTCGAGGCTGCCATCACGCCAAAGACACGGCTGCTGATACTCTGCTCACCCAGCAACCCCACAGGCTCGGTATATAATAAAGAGGAATTGCGCGCACTCGCGAACATTATATTACAACATGACGACCTCTTCGTGTTGGCCGACGAGATCTATGAGCACATCAACTACGTGGGCAAGCATGAATCCATCGCCCAGTTTCCTGGCATGAAAGAGCGCACCATCATCGTCAACGGCGTGTCGAAGGCATACGCTATGACGGGATGGCGTATCGGCTATATTGCTGCACCCGAATGGATCGTGAAAGGCTGCAACAAGCTGCAGGGACAGTATACCAGCGGTCCCTGCTCGGTGAGCCAGAAGGCGGCCGAGTATGCCTATACCCAGAGCCAAGCCTGTGTCGAAGAGATGCGACAGGCCTTTGAGCGTCGCCGTAATCTTATCGTCGAACTGGCCAAGGACATTCCCGGATTAGAGGTCAACGTGCCAGAGGGCGCCTTCTACCTCTTCCCCAAATGCTCGTCGTTCTACGGAATGACCGCCCCCAACGGTTCCGTGGTTGGAAACAGCACCGAACTCGCCCTCTATTTGCTCGAGGAAGCCCATGTGGCCACTGTCGGAGGCGATGCTTTTGGCGACCCCGATTGCTTCCGTATGAGCTATGCCACAAGCGATGACAATATCCGCGAGGCCATGCGACGCATGAAGGAAGCACTGGCCAAACTGAAAAAATAACGCCTTGTTGACGTTAAAAGTGGTTAAAAGGTCGTAAAGTACGCATTTTCTTGTTATCTTTGCGCGAAATTCTGTCGTATCGGGGACGTTATTGCGCCCTTTGACTGACAGGAAAGCCTGAACAGACATTTACAATTAATCTATTTTTAATAACTAAAAAACAAAAATCAAACTTATGGCAACAACAACAAAGGCTGCAGCCCCAGCCAAGAAACAGGGCTTCGGTGGTATCAAAGCTGCTTGGATTATCCTCGTCATTTGCTGCGTACTCGCTTATTCGTTCTACTATTTCGTACTCGGTAATCCCGACAACTTCGTGGGTGGCGACCGTGAAGGTCATCCCGCAAACCTGATGGGTACTGTGTACAAGGGCGGTTTCGTCGTAGGTGTGATCCTCACCCTGCTGCTCACCGTGATCGTGCTTGGCGTAGAGCGCTTCTTCGCTATCAAGTCGGCCTCTGGCACCATGAATCTTGGTAAGTTCACCTCTCAGGTGAAAGCCCTCATCCGTGACCAGAAGTTCACCGAGGCTCGCGCCCTCTGCAACAAGATGCAGGGTTCGGTAGCCAATGTGGTGCTCGCTTCTATCAACGCCTATGAGGACGTGGAGAAGAACGAGACACTGAAGAAGGCTCAGAAGGTGGCTAAGATCCAGCAGGCTCACGAAGAGGCTACCCAGCTCGAGATGCCTACACTGCAGATGAACCTCCCGATGGTGGCTACCATCGTTTCTCTCGGTACCCTGACCGCTCTGTTCGGTACGGTGCTCGGTATGATCGGATCGTTCCAGGCTCTGTCTGCCGGTGGTGGTGCCGACTCTATGGCTCTGTCGGCTGGTATCTCTGAGGCTCTTGTGAACACGGCTTCGGGTATCTTGACCTCTTGGTTCGCAACCGTTATCTACAACTTCTTCTCGAACAAGATCGACAAGCTGACTTACGCTCTCGACGAGGTTGGTTACACCATCGCTGCTACTTACGATTCTAACCACACCGAGGCATAATTTGTTTTACCTTATTAATTAATAACGCTTTAATCAATGGGTAAAATAAAAATTGCAAAAAAGGACATCTGGATCGACATGACGCCAATGTCGGACGTGATGACCCTGTTGCTCTGCTTCTTCATGTTGACATCAACATTCTTGACGCCAGAGCCAGTGAAGGTCAACACTCCGAGTTCGGTTTCTGAGGTCAAAGTGCCCGAAAACGATGTCTTGAACATTCTGATTGACCCGAATGGCAAGATTTTCGTGGGCACGGAGAACAAGAACAACATGCTCGCCATGATGCAGGACGTGACCGATAAGTTCGGCATCACGCTCAACGCTACCCAGATCAAGCACTTCCGCGAGGATGCCATGATCGGTGCGCCCCTGAGCAAGTTTGCCGACTATCTGAACCTCGAGCCTGACAAGATGGGCGAAGTGATCCAGACCATGGGCATCCCCACCGATAGTATCGATGGCGGGATGAGCGAGTTCCAGGAATGGGTGAAAGCGGCCCGCGAAGCCAACAGCGACATCAAGATTGCCATCAAGAGCGACGCAACAACGTCGTACAAGGTTATCAAGACTGTGATGTCTGAGCTGCAGGACATGAACGAGAACCGCTACCAGCTGATTACTAATCTTAAAACATCGTCGGAGGAGTAAGCTATGGCAAAAAAGAAAATGAGTAAGCAGAAAAAAATGGATACCCGCGTGAACTTCACGCCAATGGTAGACATGATGATGCTGCTGATTACGTTCTTCATGCTCTGTACGACGCTGAGCAAGCCCCAGGCTATGCAGCTGACGATGCCGAGTAATGATGATCAGTTACAGAAAGAGGACAAATCGGTGACCAAGGCTTCTTACACCATCACGGTGTATCTGGCTGGTGAGGACAAGATCTACTACGTAGCAGGTCTGCCCGAGTACGAGAATCCCGAGTGCATCAAGGAGACCTCATGGGGCTCCAAGGGCATCCGCGACGTGCTCATCCACCACACTACCGAGGACGGCACCAACCCTGTTGCACAGGTGATGCAGGCCAAGGTCGAGCTGGACAAGAAGAAACTGGCTGCTGGTGATAAGATGTCGGACGAGGAATATCAGAAACAGCTCTCCGCCATCAAGAGTGGTGACATCTATGGCAATGGTCAGAAGATTCAGACCATGACCGTCATCATTAAGCCTATGGATACGGCCAACTATAACAACATGGTACAGGCCCTTGACGAGATGCAGATTTGCAGTATTGGTAAGTATGTCATCGACAAGATTAACGAAGACGACGAGAAACTTCTCACGTTGAAGGGAATCAAGTTTGCCGTTGACTAACATTAAAACAAGACAGAACTATGGGAAGAATAGATCTTATTGACAATCGCTGGGTCGATCTCGTATTTGAAGGAAAAAACCAGGCTTTCGGTGCCTATACCCTCCGCAAGGACACGGGTAAGCGCAACCTGAAGGCGCTGATTCTGACTGTTGCCACGATTATTGCCATCATGCTCATTGTAGCTGCCAAGGTGGCCATTGAGAACCAGCTGGCAAGCCGTGTAGCTATTACTGATGATGTGGAGCTGTCGAAGCTGGCACAGAAGAAGGAAACCAAGGTGGAACGTAAGGAACCCGTCAAGATCGAGATGGAGAAGCAGGTCGTCGAGAAGGTAAAGAGCTCGGTGAAGTTTACTGCTCCTGAGATCAAGAAGGATAACGAGGTGAATCCTGAGGACGAAATCAAGTCGCAGGACGACCTCTCGAAGACCAACACGGCCATCGGTTCGTTCGACGTGAAAGGTAACGACGAGGAAGGCGGTGAGGTGCTGAAGGCTCAGCAGGTTGCCGTCGACGAGGCTCCGAAGGAAGAAGAGACCAAGGTCTTCGACGTGGTAGAGCAGATGCCGTCGTTCCCCGGTGGCGATGCTGCCCTGATGAAGTTCCTGAGCGAACACATCAAGTACCCCGTTGTGGCTGAGGAGAATGGTATCCAGGGCCGTGTTATCGCCACCTTCGTGGTCGAGCGCGACGGTTCGATTACCGACGTGAAGGTCATCAAGAGCGTTGACCCCTCACTCGACAAGGAGGCCATCCGCGTGCTGAAGTCCATGCCTAAGTGGATTCCCGGTAAGCAGAACGGTTCGGCTGTGCGTGTGAAGTACACCGTGCCCGTGACCTTCAGACTCCAGTAAGCACTATAAGTCTCATGGGGCCAACAAGCCCAATAAGGTCCAATAAGCCCCATGAGACTTCAACCTTACAAAATCAAAGTATGAACAGAAACTCATTCGGTATCATTATCGGATTTACCCTTATTTTAGGCTTGTTCCTCGCTTGTGGGAACAAGCCTAAAAATGGTCAAGCCGCCTACGACTACGAGGCAGCTGCCAGCTTCTTCACCGCTGACGAGAGCTTCTTCCCCATCCTTGACGAAGAGCTCGAGGTCTATCAGGCCCTGCATGCACAGGGTGAGCTCCGCGCTGAGTACACCAGTCAGGAGGAAGCCATGAGGAAGCTGATGAACAACGAAACGTGGCTGGCTTTCACCACACGCGATTTCACGGCAAAGGAACTTCAGAACCTGAAAGACCGCAAGTTCCTGCCCCGCACCATCCCCATCGCCTACGACGGTCTGGCCATCATCGTCAACAACCAGAATCCCGACACCATGATCACGGTCAAGGACTTCGCCCGCATCCTCAGCGGCGAGGCACAGTTGTGGCGGGATATATACCCCAATTCACGACTAGACAGTATTGACGTGGTGTTCGACAATCCTAAGTCAAGCACCGTTCGCTATTGCGTCGACTCGATTCTGGGAGGTAAGCCTATCAATAGCCACAACATCGGTGCCGTGCTGAAGAGCAGCGAGGTTGTCGACTATGTTGAGAACCACAAGAATGCCATCGGCATCATCGGTTCCAACTGGCTTAACGATAAGCGAGACACCACCAATGTCACCTTTAAGAAAGAAATCACCGTCATGAAGGTATCCAAGCTCGACTCCGCTACTGTCTCGAACAGTTGGCGACCCTATCAGGGATACCTATATAATGGCAACTACCCCCTTGTGCGCACCATCTATGCCTTGCTCAACGAGCCGCGCAGCGGTGTGCCCTCGGGCTTTGCCCACTTCTGCCGACTGCCCAAGGGTCAGCTCATCATCTTCAAGGCTGGCCTGTTGCCCGTACAAGGCAACATCAACGTCAGGGAAGTAACTGTCAGCGAAGAATAAACCTTTTTGAGCATGTTACGTCATAACGATATAACGAAATAACGATATACCGTCATAACGAAACAACGAGATTACGAAACAACGAGATTACGAAACAACGAGATTACGAACTTAAAAAAAGAAAGAGAGTTATGAAAGCAATTAAATATCTATTCATTGGAGCCCTGATGCTCAGCGTCTGCGCTCCCGTTGTCGCTCAAGACAACAAGGCCGCTATCGACGAAGCCGCACAGCTCGTCAAGTCGAAGGCCGATGCGAAGGAAATCAAGTCGTTCGCCAAGAAGTACAAGAAGAACGGCGAAGTGCTCACAGGACTGGCCCGTGCCTTCTACGAGCAGCAAGACACCGCCAACGCCCGTGTCTATGCCGAGCAGGCTACTACCCTGAAGTATGCACCTGCCTACGTGCTCCTTGGCGACATTGCCGCTCTCGCCGATGATGGTGGCCTGGCCGGACAGATGTATCAGCAGGCCATGTATTTCGACCCGAAGCTTCCTGAGGCTTACACCAAGTATGCCACGATGTACAGCAAGATCGACCCTGCCGGTGCTATTCAGAAGCTCGAGGATCTGCGTGTCAACGTGCCCGACTATCCTGTCGACCTGCCTATGGCCCGACTCTATACCAAGGCAAACAAGATGGACGAGGCCATGGCCGCCTACGACCGCTGGTACACCACCACCGACTACTCGAAGAAAGAGCCGGGCGATGTGGCTGGCTACGCACTCATCCACCACATGAAGAAGAACTACGACAAGAGCATGCAGATCATCAACGAGGCATCTCAGAAATATCCGCGCAGCTCCTCTATCAACCGTATCGGCTTGATGAACACTATCGCACAGCAAAAATTCGATGAGGCTCTCGTCTGGGGCGACCGTCTGTTCAACAAGAGCGACTCGGCCAACTTCAACGACTTCGACTACACCAACTACGCTCAGGCACATATCGGTGTGGGCAAGTACGACGAGGCCATTGCTCTTTACCGCAAGGGCATGGAGGTCAGTAAGGCCGACCAGGACGCTGTGAACAACCTGCTCAAGGAAATCTCTGACGCCTACATGCAGAAGGGCGACTTCGACCAGGCAGTGGCTGAGTACCGCCTCTACCTCGAGGGTACCACAAAGAAGACTGCAAGCGACTACAGCACACTCGCCGAGATGTATTACAAGCACGCTGCCGACCTGCAGGGCGAGGAGCAGATGAACGCCATCCGCGAGGCTGACAAGATCTATGCCGATGTCGAGGAGAAGTTTGCCAACAACATCGACGTGCTTGCCTATGTGCTCAACCGTCGCGGCACGCTCAACGTGATTCTCGATCCTGACAGCAAGCAGGGACTGGCCAAGCCTGTCTTCGAGAAACTCATGCAACTCATGGAGGGTAAGGAGAACCGTACCGATGCTGACAATAAGAAGCTTGTCACCAGCTATCGCTACATGATGTCCTACGACTTGCTCGTGCAGGACAACAAACAGGCTGCGCGCGACTGGGCTCAGAAGATTCTCACCATCGATCCTGAGAACGAACAGGCCAAGCAGGTAATTGAGAACATTAAGTAAATCCAGCTATAACCAAACACAACGAGGGTGTGTCAGAATAGGCACATCCTCTTTTTTATTGTAATGCCCCGACTTTCTCAATCCAGGGCTTTGTTATGTCGTAAAGTTTTTGTATCTTTGCAACAAAGTTTTACATATGAAGAAAACTATCATTCTGTGCCTGTCGGGCCTTATCTTTCTGGCCGGGGCATGCACCCAACCGTCGCGCCGTACTGAGATAGAACAGCGAAAAGCGGCACTGAAGCACAAGCAAGACTCCACCCTATTGGCCTCGCAAAAAGAACTGGCGTGGGTCGACAGTGCCTTACAGGTAGCCACCGCCCGCCATCAGCAGTTGCTCGACGAACTGAAATCAGGAAGATACAGCGGGCAACAGCTACAGCAGCTGGGCGAGCAACTTACGCTGGCACGACTGGAACGCGACTCGCTACAAGTGCGCTTCGAAGTGCTTTGCGGCACGATCAAGTATATTCACAGAAAGCAAGAGGATGGTCGCTGACGTCTCGGGCACTTTACACGGGGGAAAGCGCAAAATGAAGCTCGAAAGTTTGGCAGTTTCAGCAGAATTGAGTAATTTTGCACCCGATATGGATAAATTCGAGAAGACGAATGCCCAGTTCGAAGCTGCGATAGGCGAGTGTGCCACCCTCTTCGAACAGAAGCTGCACGACTATCGTGCATCGTGGCGCATCCTGCGTCCACAGTCGCTCACCGACCAGCTTTTCATCAAAGCCAAGCGCATCCGACAGTTGGAACTGACGGGTGAGTCGCTCGTGGGCGAAGGCATACGTCCGGAGTTCGTGGCACTGGTGAACTACGGCATTGTAGGTCTGATACAGCTGGAGCACGGCTTCAGCGATACGGTCGACATGGACAACGACACTGCGCTGAATGAATATAGAAGGTATGCACACGAGGCCCTGGAGCTCATGAAGCGAAAGAACCACGACTACGACGAGGCATGGAGAGGTATGCGCGTAAGCAGCTATACCGACCTGATACTGACCAAGATTGAGCGCATCAAGGAGATAGAGAACCTGAGCGGAAAGACCCTCGTGAGCGAGGGTATCGATGCCAACTATATGGACATCATCAACTACTCGGTGTTTGCGCTGATCAAGTTGAAAGTGGAGGATTGACAACCAGGGAAACGGATGCTCAAGGTAGGTGTGAATATTTGCAGGCTGGTAATCGCGGTGACGTTTATCCTGTCAGGATTCGTCAAGGCCGTCGACCCCAAGGGCACTGCCTATAAGATTGCCGACTATCTGCAGGCTATGCACTTGGACGGGCTGGTAAGCGATACAGGCACCATCGTGGCCAGCATGGCACTGTCGACGCTCGAGTTTTCCATCGGCATCTTTCTGCTCTTTGCCATCCGGCGACGGCTGGCATCGAGAATGGCCGTGGTGCTGCTGGCGGTGATGACGCCGCTGACGCTCTGGCTGGCAGTGGCCAACCCTGTGAGCGACTGCGGCTGCTTTGGCGACGCACTGGTGCTCACCAACTGGCAGACATTCTGGAAAAACGTTGTGCTGCTGAGTGCTGCTCTTGTGGTAGCATGGAAGCCTATGGAATTGTTCCGCTTCGTGAGCAAGTCGAACCAGTGGATAGTGGTGAACTATACCGTACTGTTTATCCTCATCATCGCCTCGCTGAGCCTTTACGACCTCCCTATGTTCGACTTCCGACCCTATCACATTGGAGCCAACATACGCGAGGGAATGGAGATTCCAGAGGGCGAGGAACAACCGCAGTTCGAGACCACCTTCATCCTTGAGAAGGACGGAGAACGCCGCGAGTTCGGCATTGACGACTATCCCGACTCCACATGGACGTTCATTGACTCACGCACGGTGCAGACGGTCAAGGGCTACGTGCCGCCCATACACGACTTCGTACTCCAAACCGAGGAGGGCGACGACATCACCGAGGAGGTGCTTGCCGACACAAGCTACGTGTTCCTACTCGTATCGCCTCACCTGGAGACTGCCGACGACTCGCGACTGGACCTCATCAACGAGCTCTACGAATACAGCGAGGAGCAGGGCTACGCCTTCTACGGGTTGACGGCCAGCAACGAGAAAGCCATCGCACGTTGGCGCGACAGGACGGGCGCCGAATATCCGTTCTGCTCGGCAGACGAAATAACGCTGAAGACCATCATACGCAGCAATCCGGGCCTGCTGCTGCTGAAGAACGGCACCGTGGTCTGCAAGTGGAGCCACAACAACCTGCCCCAGATAGAGTCGGGCCAGACGGTAATGCCGTTGGAGAGACTCGACATAGGACAGATGCCCGACGACGGGGTGCCTGCGAAAATCGTACGCCTGCTGCTATGGTTCGTGCTGCCGCTGACGCTCCTCACCATCGCCGACCGCACATGGATGTGGACCAAGTGGCTGCGCAAGAACAGGAAAGAAACAAAGGACAAGCCACAGACCCCATAAGTCCCCCATTAGCCTCATGGGCCCCATTAGCCCCATTGGCCCAATAAGCCTCATTAGCCCAATAAGCCTCATTAGACCCATAACAACCCAATTATAAAAAACAAAAAAAGTATTATGAGAAAGAAAATCGTAGCCGGCAACTGGAAGATGAACATGAATCTTCAGGACGGCATTGCTCTTGCCAAAGAGCTTAACGAGACACTGAAGGCTGACAAGCCCAACTGTGACGTTGTCATCTGCACACCTTTTATCCATCTGGCCAGCATCGCACAGTTCCTCGACCAGGACATCATCGGTCTGGGTGCTGAGAACTGCGCTGACAAAGAGAAGGGTGCCTTCACCGGTGAGGTGAGCGCCGAGATGGTGAAGTCGACAGGTGCACAGTATGTAATCCTCGGCCACAGCGAGCGCCGTGAGTACTACAAGGAGACACCCGAGATTCTGAAGGAAAAGGTGCTGCTGGCACAGAAGAACGGTCTGAAGGTCATCTTCTGCATCGGCGAGAGCCTGGAAGAGCGCGAGGCCGGCAAGCAGAACGAGGTGGTGAAGGCAGAACTGGAAGGTTCGGTGTTCAACCTCGCTGAGGAGGACTTCCGTAAGATTGTCATCGCCTACGAGCCTATCTGGGCCATTGGTACCGGTAAGACCGCTACTGCCGAGCAGGCCGAAGAGATTCACGCCTACATCCGCTCCATCATCGCCGAGAAGTATGGTCAGGCTGTTGCCGACGACACCAGCATCCTCTATGGCGGTTCGTGCAAGGCATCGAACGCTCCCGAGCTGTTTGCCAAGCCCGACATCGACGGTGGCCTTATCGGTGGTGCATCACTGAAGGCAGCCGACTTCAAAGGCATCATTGATGCTTGGAAGAAGTAAAAAGGTAAGAAGGTAAAAAAGTAAACAAGGCAAGTAAGTAAAAAGGATTATGCGTATGAAAATGAGACATATTTCAATGGCTAAAAGGGTATGCATCATTTTACCTTTCTACCTTTTTACTTTTTTACCTTCATTTGCACAGACTTTTACCCAGCGGCTACAAAAGCAGACGAAAGGCGGAGGCATCGTCACCCTGCATCAGGACAAGGCCATCGACGAGTTGGTCAATGGGCCTAAAGCCATCGCTGTGCCACGGCCTACTACAGTAAAGCCTGCCATTAAGAAAGACATTAGTCACATCAAGGCACCTACTGTAACGCCAGTAGCCAAGAAGAAAGAAGAGAAGCCCGTCGCAGTGCCCACGGCCGTAAAACCACGACAGAACGACACGCTCGTCACAGTGGCTCACCCCATCCAGACAACCGTCGACTCGACACTTGCCAAGCCCAAACGCACCTATCGTACTACAGGTTACCGCGTACAGGTGTTCGCTGGAGGCAACTCCCGTCAAGACCGCCAACGGGCTGAGCAGATAGGCAATCAACTCAGGTCGCTCTTCCCCGAGCATCAGGTCTACGTGCATTTCTTCTCACCCCGATGGATATGCCGCATCGGCAACTTCAAGGAATATGATGAGGCCGTAAAGATGAAGGGCGAGCTGAAGCAGATGGGCTACGGATCGACCACTATCGTTAAGGGAAAAATCACCCTACCCCTATAAACCAATTTCATGATAACAGAAAACGAATACAGAGAAGAAAACGAAGCTGCAGCCAAGCAGGCACAAACCTGTGAAGAGTTGGCAACCCACTACCGTCAGGTATTGCAACTGCTGGGCGAAGACCCCACCCGCGAAGGACTGCAGAAGACACCCATGCGTGTGGCAAAAGCCATGCAGGTACTTACCCGAGGCTATGAGATGGACGCCCACAGGGTGCTTACCGACGCACTTTTCAAGGAAGACTACTCACAGATGGTCATCGTCAAGGACATCGACTTCTTCTCACTATGCGAACACCACATGCTGCCCTTCTACGGAAAGGCACACGTGGCCTATATTCCCAACGGTTACATCACCGGGCTATCGAAAATTGCACGGGTTGTCGACATCTACAGCCATCGCCTTCAAGTACAGGAACGCATGACACTGCAGATCAAGGAATGCATCGAACAGACACTCCACCCGCTGGGCGTCATGGTCGTCGTCGAAGCACGCCACATGTGCATGCAGATGCGGGGGATTGAAAAGCAGAACGCCATCACAACAACCAGCGACTTCAGCGGAGCTTTCAATCAGGCAAAAACCCGTCAGGAGTTCATGAACCTGATCCACAGCTCCAGAAGCCTTTTCTAACTTCTCATCCCCTACCCTCCACCACTAATCCTTTCCGACTATGTATCAGACAGACCGCGGGTCCTACCGCACACAAGAATCGATTGCACGAAAATTCCGTAACAGCTGCTTCGGACAAATCATCATCGTAGTTGTCACCATCGGCATCCTATTGCTTATCGCCATGCTAACTAAGCCTTCAGACAAGACCATGAAAGCCGAGATGGACGACAATATCTTGCAGTGCATAGAAGAACGCGACAGCCTCAACAGAGACTGGCTTGACGATGTCGTGTCGAATACCGGCTACGTATTCACAACCTCAGACTCAGCCGTTGAGTGCCAGACCATGAAGAACTTCAGAAATTTCAACAATCTTCAATACTACTCACACTCACTATACAATACTGTCTACCTATATAATAATTTCTTGCCCGAAGGCAAACGGTGCGGCATCGGCATTTTCGGCATAGTCATTCCCATGCTCGACTATAACGACTTCATCCTACACAAGGAGATTATGCGCACCGACTCAATGAATCAGAAACTCATAGAAATAGATCCTGAAAGCGAGTATTTTGGCGAGAACCCCATGCTCGAACCATTCCGTTTCCACGGAGAGTGAGCCGTCAACCCACATCAACAGCGAAAGCAGCTCTTTGGGTCTCTACCCTAAGAGCTGCTTTCATACGAATATTAATAACTAAAAACCTTGATTTCTAAGTAAAGCAGTGCGCGTCATCACGACGCCTCTGCAAGTCTTTTCACTTACTTGTTATCCTTACATTCAATCTTGTTTCACCTTTTCAGAACTATTCGCTACCTACCGAATCCTTACTTACAAACTTTACCTTATGAAAACTAACACTCAGCCTTTCTCGGCTGCTCGCCGTAGCGAGACTATTGAATTTGCTTTTTCTTTGCTTTCTCTGCCTTCCCAGGCATTGGCAAATCATTGAATAACTAATCTTTTACCTAACTAACACTCGGTCTTTTCTCGACCGCTCGCTCAAGGCGAGAACTATTGAAGATTTTCTTTTTGACGATGCAAAGGTACGACGTTTTTTCGTACGACGCATCATCTTTCACCCGCTTTCAATGAAAAAACATCTGATTATTGACAAAAATCAACCATTTGTGCTCGCACACAACCACAATTTGTCATTTCAGCTCCTTCTCCACGAGGTTTGTCAGTTCAACAAACTCAGCAATCGTTAATTCCTCTGGCCGACGTGTAAGAAACGTAGGATGAAGAGCAAAAAGTGATGAATCGGCAGGTAGCAGCTGGCGAAGTGATACACGGAGCATTTTTCTACGTTGGTTGAACGTCGTCTTCACCACGCGACGGAAGAGTTGCTCGTCGCATCCCAAGTGCTCAACCTCATCGCGGCGCGTCATACGTATTACTGCACTCTGAACCTTGGGCGGTGGATTGAATACCGACGGTTCTACCGTAAAAAGATACTCGACATCGTACCAAGCCTGAACCAGTACCGAAAGGATACCATAGTCCTTGCAACCTGGCTTCGCTGCCATACGCAACGCAACCTCATGCTGTATCATGCCCGTACAACAGGGTATCAAGTCGCGGTTGTCAAGCATCTTAAAAAATATCTGCGACGAGATGTCGTATGGGTAATTGCCCGTGAGCACGAACTGACCGCCGTCGAACAACGTCCCCAGGTCCATGCGCAGGAAGTCGCCACCTATTATATTATCGCGCAGGCGAGGAAAATGCTCGTTCAGATAGGCCACCGACTCGCGGTCTATCTCCACCACACGTAAAGGTCGCGGCTTCTCCACCAGATATTGGGTCATCACACCCATGCCGGGACCCACCTCGAGCACAGGAAGATCAGGATATGGCACATCAACAGTGTCCGCTATCCTACGGGCAATCGTCAGGTCAGTCAGGAAATGCTGACCGAGGTTCTTCTTTGGTCTAACTTGTTTCATGCCTGCAAAGATAACTTAATTTCGTCAAGCCACCTAACATTTTTTTCTATTTTTTTGGCGGTTCACTTTTTTTTCGTACCTTTGCGCCACTAACTTATAAAACAAAGACACGAAGAGAATGAAAAGATGCCAGTTTTGTGGATGGAACAATCCGTCGGATAGCGAGAAGTGTGAGAAATGCGGCCTGCCCTTAGACAGTAAAGTCCAGAAAGCCAAGACGGCCGAAAAGAAAGCGGATGAGAAGAAAGATGACACTGAGCAGAACCAGCAAGAAGAACGTCCGGCCACCTCGGCAAAGACCCAGATATGGCACAAGGGGACACTGAAACCCAACCGCCGCAAGACACCACGCACACCAGAGGCTCCCGCACAGCCCATGAACGTGGACACCGAAGGACAGTTCACGCTGATGATGATGCCCGACGATGGTGAGGATTTCATGCCCTACGCCTCCAAGTTCGAAGGTCACGAAGTGATACTGAACCGTAGCAACACAGAGAGTTCGAACAAGACCATCACTGGCAAGAAGCAGGCGCGTCTGACGAACATTGACAACAAATGGTTTATTGAGGATTGTAGCGAGATGAAAACCACTTTCGTCAGGTCAGCCCAGAAAATCGAACTGCATTCGGGCGACCTGATTCTCATGGGCGACCGTGTGTTCCGGTTCGACGACCTGAACAATCCCGCAGACTTGGATGAATAAGATTCAAAGCACTATTAGGTTCCTTTTACCACTACTGCTGGGAGGCGCTATACTCTGGTGGATGTATCGCGACTTTGACTTCCAGCGCATTGAGCATGTGCTGTGGCATGAGATGGACTGGACGTGGATGCTACTGTCACTTCCCTTCGGCATCTTGGCACAGATGTTCCGTGGCTGGCGGTGGCGACAGACACTCGAGCCCATGGGCGAAAAGCCACGCACGCTGGTAGCTGTCAACAGCGTATTCCTGAGCTATGCAGCATCGCTGGTAGTGCCGCGCATCGGCGAGTTCACGCGCTGTGGCGTGTTGAAGCGATGGGATGGCATCTCGTTTCCGAAAGCACTGGGAACGGTGGTCACCGAGCGAGCCGTAGACTCACTCGTCGTACTCTTCGTGACGGGCACGACGCTGTTATTCCAGATGAGCGTCTTCGGCACCTTCTTCAAGAAGACGGGCACGTCGATGGATACCATCCTCCAGCAGTTCTCGGCTACAGGCTACGTGGTCACCTTTATTTGTGGCATAGCCGTGCTGTTACTAATGCATCTCTTTTTAAAACGTCTCTCTATATATAATAAGGTAAAGACAACGCTCTCTGGCATTTGGGAGGGAGTACTCTCGCTGCGAGGCGTGAAGAGTCTGCCGCTGTTCCTGTTGTTCACCGGGGGCATCTGGCTCAGCTATTTCCTGCACTACTACCTTACCTTCTTCTGTTTCGACTTCACCAGCGACCTCGGCATCGGCTGCGCACTGGTGTCTTTCGTCGTGGGTTCAATCGCCGTGATCGTACCCACGCCAAATGGTGCCGGTCCCTGGCACTTTGCCGTGAAGACGATGCTCATCCTCTATGGCGTACAAGACGAGCAGGCACTCTACTTCGTCCTTATCGTACACACCATTCAGACTTTCCTTGTCGTCCTGCTTGGTGTATGGGCATGGCTGAGACTCCAATACGTCAGTAGGACTACTCATAGTAACCTCTAATATTAAACAAAAAAACATGAACGAAATTCAGAACCTCGCGCCCCAATGTATCTGGCGCAACTTCTACAAACTGACACAGGTGCCCCGCCCCAGCGGACACTTAGAGAAAATCCAGCAGTTCCTGCTTGACTTCGGTAAGGAATGTGGTGTCTATGCCGTGAAGGACCCTGCCGGCAACATCCACTTCCGCAAGCCCGCCACGCCAGGCATGGAGAACCGTAAGGGTATCATCCTGCAGGCTCACATGGACATGGTGCCGCAGAAGACACCCGAGTCAACCCATAACTTCGAGACCGACCCCATCGAGCCGTGGATTGACGGTGAGTGGGTGAAGGCGAAGGGCACGACGCTCGGTGCCGACAACGGACTGGGCGTAGCCTCGATCATGGCCATCATGGAGGATAAGACACTGAAGCACGGTCCCATCGACGCGCTGATCACCGCCGACGAGGAGACGGGCATGTTCGGTGCCAACGACCTGCCCGAGGGTCAGCTACAGGGCGACATCCTCCTGAACCTCGACTCCGAACACTGGGGTAAGTTCGTCATCGGTAGTGCCGGCGGCATCGACGTCACCGCCACATTAGAATATAAAGAGGTGGATACCGACCCGGACGACGTGGCTGTAGCTATCACGGTACAGGGGCTGCGCGGCGGACACAGCGGACTGGAGATCAACGAGGGTCGCGCCAACGCTAACAAGCTGTTGGTACAGGTTGTTCGCGAGGCCATCGAGGACTACGAGGCACGCCTCTGCTCCTGGCATGGTGGCAACATGCGTAATGCCATCCCCTTCAAGGCCGAGGCTGTGCTTACCCTGCCGAAGGAGAACGTGCCCGCAGTGAAGGGCATCGTAGAGGAATGGGCCGCTACGTTCAACGACGAGTTCAAGCTCATTGAGCCGCAGGGTGTCAAGGTGACCTGTGAGGAGGTAGAGGCTCCGAAGACACAGGTGCCCGAGGAGATCCAGGACAATATCATCAACGCCATCTTCGCTTGCCACGACGGTGTCATCCGCTTCATCCCCGCCTATCCCGCAGTGGTCGAGACATCGAGCAACCTTGCCATCATCGACATCACCGAGGGTCGCGCCGCCATTAAGATTTTGGCACGCTCGAGCCGCGAGGACATGAAAGACTATGTGGTGACCATGCTCGAGAGCTGCTTCTCGATGGCTGGCATGAAGGTCGAGACAGCTGGCTCGTATGGCGGTTGGGACCCTAACCCTGACTCAGAGATCCTGCACCTGCTGCTGAAGGAGTACAAGGAGCTGTTCGGTCAGGACGGCATCATCCAGGTAGACCACGCCGGTCTGGAGTGCTCAGTCATCCTGGGTAAGTACCCGCACCTCGACGTGGTCTCACTGGGTCCGACGATGAAGTCACCCCACACCACCACCGAGCGTGCCCTCATCGCCACCGTCGAACCCTTCTGGCAGCTGCTGAAGAAGACACTCGAGGATGTGCCTGAGAAGTAAAGCGAAGCATGCCCTATACCGAAATCAGCCGAAAGTGCAATGACTTTCGGCTGATTTCTTATTACCACACGAATCCAATTTTATGCAACGATGCCATTGACTTTATTCTGTAGTATCTATGACTTCAGAATCGAGATGATTCAGATACCAGTCAGAATTCTTCTTGCCTTCACTGATTGACCAATCAAGAAATCCAGGGAAGAACACATCAATACGCTTGCTCTCGTTTTCGCGCTTCAAAATTGTCTGTTGGAACTCGCTAATAGAGACCCCCTCAAGATAGAAGGCAAATGGGAATTCTCCATTACCTACATAGTACATTTTTTGTCCATTTGATTTCTTGACATTAGGATTAGACTTGTCGGCCCTTTTGCCAAACAGGCTCGTGTCTGCTTGTTTAGTTGGCTCTGTCCAGGGAAGGTGTACTTCCAATTGTTTGCCATTTTCTAATTTACGCCAGAGGAAAGGTCTGATGGTCGACTGGCCTTTGTTCATGGCTTTCGTATAAGTCACCTCAAACACCCATGTCACGCCTTCGCCAGTAGCTTTGTCTTCGTTCTTTGTGATGTCGTCGGTCGGATACCACATTCTTGTCTCCTTCGGGGTGTCGTTGCCTCCCCATCTGATTTCTGGCAGGTAGTAGTACATCTTATTATACATCTTATAGTCCTCTGAGGCAAACTTAGTCTGTCCAGGCAAAAGCTTGTTCACATAGATGGTGGCAATATCGGACCCTTGAAGGTCAACAGCCAGACCATTCTTAAATGTGATGTAGTTGTGATAAGCAGTGAGGTAGAACCTCTCCTTGCTTAGTTTCTTTGAGCCATCGGGATGCGTGTAGAATTCCAACTCATGCTTACAATTAACCATGAGGTCGTTCATGTCGTAGTCACCCGAATCAGGCCATTTGTCTTCAAAGCCATAAACGCCTTCAACGGTGGCTCTTCGACTCTCAATCTTTGGGGTATCTTCCAAATCAAAGGCATTGGCAGGATTGAGAACGAACATCAGGTCATCGTAATCCTTATCGTCACAGGCATCCTCAAACGAGACCACCACATATTCATTACCATTGGGAGCGGTATAGGCAAATTTAGCACTACGAGCTTCACCATTCTCATTCGGATACTTCACCCCAGTATCGTATGCTCCGGACAGTCCGTCTGTCGTGGAGGTCCAGATGTTATGTTTTTTAGCATAGCTATTACCGTTGACAGCATAATCTTTGCCTCTCTGTCCCCAAGCGTTGGTCTTCAGCACAAAACCAATCTTTGTGCCGGCAGGGAATACGGTAGAACCATGTTCAAGGTCAAGATTTCCATCAGCCTTGACAGGATAATACATCAACTGTACCACATCACCACGCAACGCACCTATATTGCCATTATATTTATTGTTAGGATAACTGCCACGTGGCCACTCACCATCCTGGGTATTGGGGAATACCATGATGATGTTCAAGTCCATCCTGTTTGTAGGAGCATCACCAGTGTAATAGTAATAGCCTAAAGAACTGTTCCAACATGTGCTGCTACCCATCGCGGTTAGACTTACCTCTGAGGCTTTTAATAGATGTAGGTCGCTGACAGCACGATAGCTCTCCTTAAGAGTTGTACCCGAATTAAGGGCATCGCAGGCAGTACCATACATGCCGTTGAACTCTTCTTCTGTAAATATCAAGCCCTTATTGATGAGGGCTTGATCCGTTTTGTCAAGCAGATAGTCTGGGCGGCCACTGGCCGAGTTCCAAGTGCACAGACTCCTTATTTTGCAGGAACCGTGGGCGATGGTCTGCTTTATGGCTATTCGTCGGTGAAATACCGTCCGGGCATCGAGCATTAGACCTATTTCACCTTCCAATCAACGCCCGGTTGCGATACAAAGTCGACGAGTTTGTCTAACAAAGTCGACGAGTTTGTTCATCAAAGTCGACGAGTTTGTCTAATGAAACAGTCTCCATTGATGATGAATACTAATTCCTTTGATTCAACTTCTCCTAACTAAATGAAACAGCATCTCCACAAGACGGGGAACGCCATAGTGGTCAATGTCGCTTTCGGGAACCCACAGATAGCCTTCAGGCAAGGCGGGCTTGCTGTCACATTCCAACAGATAGAAGTCGGCCATAAGGATGCGGTGGGTCAGCACGTGCCTGACACCTTTGCGAAGCAACGAGAGACGTCCGTCGAAGGTCGGTAAGGGCTCGTCTTCTACGAGATAGGGCTCCCACAAGCCTTGCCAGATATCGCCTGCACCACGCCGATGCAAGGCCACGCGTCCGTTCCACCTTATATATATATAGGTAAGGTGTCGCGTTTTTATGCTTAGTTTTCTTAGTTTTACAGGCAACGCCCCCACCCTTCCCTCACGGAATGCCACACAGGACACTACCAACGGACAAGTATGACAGTGAGGTGATGACGGCGTACACTGCAAGGCGCCGAAATCCATGATGGCCTGATTGTAATCGGCAGCGCGGTCTGTCGGTAACAATTCCTGTGCCAGAGCGGTGAACGCATGCTTGCCCTCGTAACTATTGATAGGCGTATCGATGCCGAAGTGACGTGCCAGCACGCGGTAGACGTTGCCGTCGACCACAGCAGCGGGCAGTCCGAAGGCAAACGAGCCGATGGCTGCAGCGGTGTAGTCGCCCACGCCTTTCAGGCTTTTAATGCCTTCAAGCGTAGAAGGAAAAACGCCAAGGGCCACCACCTGACGGGCTGCGGCATGCAGGTTGCGGGCACGACTATAGTAGCCCAGTCCCTGCCACTCGCGGAGCACCTCGTCTTCTGAAGCCGCAGCCAGCAACTCGATGGTGGGCCAACGGCGCATGAACCGCTCCCAGTACTCCCAGCCCTGCTGCACACGTGTCTGCTGCAGGATAATCTCGCTGAGCCAGATGGGGTAAGGATCACGGGTCTGCCGCCAAGGAAGCTCGCGCCCGTTCGCCTCAAACCAGCGAAGGAGCGCGAGCGAAAAGTCACTATGCATAAGGTGGGGTTATTTCACGTTGCCCACCCGAATGAGGTATTCACCAATCTGAACGGCATTCAGCGCAGCACCCTTGCGGATCTGGTCGCCTGAGAGCCAGAAGGTGAGGCCGTTGTCGTCGGAGATGTCCTTGCGCACACGACCTACGAACACATCGTCCTTACCGGCAGTGTGGAGCGGCATGGGATAGGTGAGCGTCGACGGGTCGTCGACCAGCGTACAGCCGGGAGCAGCGGCGATGGCCTGCTGAGCCTCCTCGACACTGAGAGGACGCTCGGTCTCAATCCACACGCTCTCGGAGTGGGAACGCAGGGAGCTGACACGCACACACATAGCCGAGCACTTGGCATCGGTATGCATAATCTTGCGCGTCTCGTTGTACATCTTCATCTCTTCCTTCGTATAGCCGTTGGGCTGGAACACGTCGATCTGAGGAATGACATTGTAGGCCAGCTGATGCGGGAACTTCTTGATGGTCTGCACCTCGCCCGTCTCTACGATTTCCTTGTACTGCTGCTGCAGTTCGGCCATAGCAGCGGCACCGGCACCGGAGGCACTCTGGTAGGAGGCCACGTGGATGCGCTTGATGTGACTGAGTTGCTCTAAGGGCTGCAGCACCACGACCATCATAATCGTCGTGCAGTTGGGGTTGGCGATGATGCCGCGAGGACGGTTCAAGGCATCCTCGGCGTTACACTCAGGCACCACAAGGGGCACATCGTCGTCCATGCGGAAGGCCGAGCTGTTGTCGATCATCACACAGCCGTACTTTGTGATGTCCTCGGCAAACTCCTTCGACGTGCCTGCCCCGGCAGAGGTGAAGGCGATGTCGATGTCCTTGAAGTCGTCGTTGTGCTGCAACAGCTTCACTTCGATGTCCTTGCCACGGAAGGTGTACTTACGACCGGCTGAGCGTTCAGAGCCAAAGAGCACAAGCTCGTCCATCGGGAAATTTCTCTCGTCGAGCAGGCGCAGGAATTCCTGACCTACGGCACCGCTCGCACCTACAATTGCTACTTTCATTTTGTTTGCTTTTTACTCGTTTATCTTACTTTTTGGCTGCAAAGGTAGAAAATAATTATGAATTATGAATTATGAATTATGAATTATTTCGTACCTTTGCAGTCGAAATGACGATTTTTGCATCATATCTGCCCATCAACAACCCCACGTTCATCTTTTTCGTGGTGCTGATAATTATCCTGTTTGCTCCTATTATCATGAGCAAACTGAGGATTCCGCATATCATTGGCATGGTGCTGGCAGGTATGATCATCGGTGAGCACGGACTGAACATACTGGTGCGCGACAACTCGTTCGAGCTGTTCGGACGCGTGGGTCTGCTCTACATCATGTTCCTGGCCGGATTAGAGATGGACATGGAGAGCGTGAAGAAGAAGTCGAAGCACTTTATCATCTTCGGTCTGCTGACCTGTCTGGTACCGCTCTCGCTGACCTACCTGATGTCGATGTCGCTCTTAGGCTACAGCGGAAGGGCATCGTTCCTGTTGGGCTGCATCATGGCATCGAACACGCTCATCGCCTATCCCATCGTAGGCCGTTACGGTCTGCAGCGCAACTCGAGCGTAATGCTCAGCGTGGGGTCGTCGATGATCTCGCTGTTCCTGGCTCTTGTCATGCTGGCCGGACTGTCGGGATCGTTCGACGATAATAGCAGCTGGCTGTTCTGGCTGCTGTTCGCAGCGAAGTTCGCCGCGTTCTGCGTAGGTAGCGTGACGCTCATTCCCCGACTGGCGCGCTATTTCCTACGCCGTTACAGCGACGCAGTGATGCAATACATCTTCGTCATGGCCGTGATGTTCCTTAGTGCGGCACTGAGCGACCTCATCGGGTTAGAGGGCATCTTCGGTGCTTTCCTCTCCGGACTGATCCTGAACCGCTACATCCCACATGTATCACCACTAATGAACCGTATCGAGTTTATCGGCAACGCACTGTTCATCCCTTATTTCCTTATCGGTGTGGGCATGCTCATTAACCTGCGCACACTGTCCAACGGACCAGAAGTGCTGTGGGTCATGGTGCTCATTGCCTTCTTCGGCACATTCGGAAAAGCCGTGGCCGCCTATCTGTCGGCCCTGCTGTTCAGGCTGACGAAAAGCGAGGGACACATGATGTTCGGACTGACATCGGCCCATGCAGCCGGTGCCATCGCCATGGTGATGGTGGGCATGCGGCTGGAGGTGGCGCCGGGCGTGATGCTGGTAGACGACCACATGCTCAACGGCGTGGTGCTGATGATCCTGGTGACCTGCATCATCTCAACGCTGATGACCGAGAAGGCATGCGTGCAAATCAGCATCAAGAACCTCAGACCATCCCCAAACGAGAAAGGTTCAGACCACCTATCTCGCACGAGAGGAGAAAGAGGCGAGGCAGAGAAGACACTCGTCTGCGTGAAATACCCTGACATCGCGCCTCATCTGCTTTATCTGGCCATGCTGTTCCGTAATGAGAAGAACGACAGCGAACTGATGGCACTGAACGTGGTCTACGACGGACAGGACAGTAATGCCGAGCGCGAACGCGGACTACAGCTATTGGAGAAGCTACAGCAGCAGGCCAGTGCCGCAGAGGTGAAGCTACAGACACAGGTGCGACTGGCCACCAACATTGCCAATGGCATCAAGCACGCCTTCCGCGAGCACGGCTGCACGGAGATTGTCATGGGCATGCACGTACATACAGAGGTGACGCAGAAATTCTGGGGCGAATTCATACAGAGCCTCTACAACGGACTGAACCGCCAGATCATCCTTACCCGCTTCTCGCAACCGCTCAACACACTGCGCTGCATACAGGTAGCGGTGCCCTCGAGGGCCGAGTTCGAACCGGGCTTCCATCGCTGGTTAGACCGACTGTGTAGGCTCGCAAGTGCACTGGAATGTCGTATACAGTTCCACGGAAGGCAGGAGTCGCTGGCACTCATTGCCGAGTATATCGACAACCTGAAACTGACGGTACGCAGTGAGTTCAAACAGATGGAGCATTGGAACGAACTGCCGCAGCTGGCCAGCAACATGCCTACAGACCATCTGCTGGTGGTCATCACAGCCCGTAAGGGCACCATCAGCTACAAGAACGCCCTTGACCGTCTGCCCACAGAACTTACAAAGTACTACTCCGGCCGCAACCTCATGATTATCTTCCCCGACCAGTATGGCCAAACAAAGGAGGATGCCATGAGCTTCACCGAGGCACAGCACCACGAAGAGAAGAGCATCTATGACTGGATTTTGAAGAAGTTAGAGGAAGTGAGGGGAAGTGAAAGGCTCACTACCCTTCACTACAAAAAATAATATGATTAGAATAGAAAATATTACCAAGAGCTTCGGCTCACTTCAGGTGCTCAAAGGCATCGACCTGCACATCGCCAAGGGCGAGGTGGTAAGCATCGTAGGACCCAGCGGTGCCGGCAAGACCACACTGCTACAGATTATCGGTACACTGGACCGTCCTGACAGCGGTTCCGTGTGTGTCGATGGTATCGACACCACTACGCTCTCCCGGAAAAAGCTGAGCGATTTCCGTAACCGCCAGTTAGGCTTCGTGTTCCAGTTCCACCAACTGCTGCCAGAGTTTACGGCCATAGAGAACATTATGATTCCCGCCTATATCGCCGGACGCAGCAAGAAGGAGGCAAAGAACCGTGCAGAGGAACTGCTCGACTTCATGGGGCTGAGCGACCGTGCCCGCCATAAGCCCAACGAGCTAAGCGGCGGTGAGAAACAACGCGTGGCCGTGGCACGCGCCTTAGTAAACAACCCAAAGGTCATCCTGGCTGACGAGCCGAGCGGCTCGCTCGACACGAAGAACAAGCAGGAACTACACCAACTGTTCTTCGACCTGCGCGACCAGTTCGGACAGACCTTCGTCATCGTGACCCACGACGAGCAGTTGGCCACACTGACAGACCGCACCATCCACATGCGCGACGGTCTGTTGGAAATCCCAGAGGCCCTATCAGTCCCAAAACAATTGTCAATAGTAGCCCCCTCGGGGGCAGAAGGGGGTGCTTGTGATTAAACTCGGCGACTACAATACCCTCCGCATCAAAAAGCGTACGGACTTCGGTCTTTACCTCGATGGCGGAGAGGAGGTTGGCAACATCCTGCTGCCTACCCGCTACTGCACGCCCAACATGCACATAGGTGATGAGCTTGAGGTGTTTCTCTACTTAGATCAGGAGGAGCGCCTCATTGCCACTACCGAACATCCCTATGCCAAGGTAGGCGAGTTCGCCTGCCTTGAGGTGGCTTGGACGAATGAATATGGAGCGTTCCTGAAGTGGGGACTGATGAAGGATCTGTTCTGTCCGTTCCGTGAACAGAAACAGCGCATGGAACGCGGCAAACACTATATCGTCTATATCAAGCTCGACGAAGACAGCTACCGCCTCATGGCCACTGCAAAGGTCGAGCGGTATCTCTCCGTCCCGTATGTTGCGACTAAGTCGCAACAAACAGAACAGTTGACCGAGCAAGCTCCACAACCACTTCCCAAACACGGCGATGCCGTGGACTGCCTCATCTGGCAGAAAACTGACCTAGGCTTCAAGGCCATCGTGGACAATCGTTACCAAGGACAGCTCTACGACAACCAGATCTTTGAGCCACTCAGGACGGGAAACCGCTTGACCGCCTATATAGACCACGTACGGCAGGACGGAAAGATAGACCTGACCTTGCAGCCCACTGGACGCCAACACACGCTGGACTTCGCCGAGGTGCTGCTGCGCTACCTTCATGAGAACGACGGACGCTGTGACCTGGGCGACAAGAGTCCAGCCGAACTGATCTACGACCGCTTCAAAGTGTCGAAGAAAGCATATAAAAAAGCCATCGGCGACTTGTATCGCCGACGGCTCATCACCATCTCGGACGAGGGCATTGCCCTCGTCTGAGCAGTCCTTATCAATTGCTTGCCTGTAACTGCAGACTGAGTGCGCAGTTGTAGGTCTTGCTACCTGTAATCTTAGTACTCAGCTTCAAGACGAGACGGTCGGTCTTGAAGTTCACGTCAACAACCGACTCGTCGTTGAGGAACTTGTTACCCATGGCCGAATCTTTCAGGTTGATGCGGAAAGTGCCTTCCTCACTGCTGATCCAGCCCCAGTCACAAGCATCCACCGTGGTATTGCCATAGTTGATATAGAGCTGACCTGTCTTGGTAACCACCACACTCTTGATAACCTTGCTAAACTCTGCCTTCTCACTTTCAGTGAACTCTGCACCATGGCTGATAGCCTCATCGCGCACCTGTGCCATGTTGCCGCCAGTGAACTCCTTAAAAGTATTCACATCACCTTCCAAGTCGAGAATCATGCCTGTCACATTCCAGGTACGGCAGAGATATTCGGTAAGGAGACCCTGAGCTGCAGCCTGACTAAGGATATAGTTTACAACTGCGGCTTCTGCGCCACCGTTGGCAGTGCTCAGCACAATTTCGCCAATGGGCGGTTCAATGAACTCGATGGTAATAGAGAAGGTGATACGAGCAGAGCCGCCAGCACGGGTTACCCCTTCCACCTTAAGCCAACCACGGTTGCCGGCCAGCGTGTAAGTATTGTCTTTCACGCTCTCCACTGGATAAGTGCGATACTCCCTCTTGGTCTTGCCGTTTTCGGTAGAAGTAAACTCAAACACGGCCATTCCGCCTTCAGTCAGATCAACGCTTGTCATTTTGGGCAGAGTATTCTTCTCTGCGTCGGAAAGCTTTTCGTAGTTTGCACCCGAATACTCAAACGTCGAAGCCACTGCTGGAGTAATGCTAATCTCTACTGCCTTGTCTTCATACCTCGGCGTAGTCAGCGTCACATTATCAGTTTTCTTGGGTTCCGACGAGCTGCTATCGTCGTCATCACCGCACGACACATTACAAATGGCAACACATGCTGCCATGGCAAGATAAAAGAAATTCTTTTTCATTGTCATCATAGGTTTTTAAATAAATAATTCAAGTCTTTGTTAGAAGAAACGGCCACTCAAGCGAATGTTGAGCACGGGATATACCACGATCTTCGACATGATATCGAAGAATTTGTCGGCATCTTTGTTGTCAACGTCGCCCTTAGTCAGCTTATGGTACGACTTGTCGCCAAAGTCGTCTTTTGTTGTAGTCCACACGCTGGGTTCACCCCAGAACTGAACACCGAAGTCGCAGCTCACGCTGATAGTGCTCTTGGGTACAGCCCGTCCAAAACCTATGCCTACATAGGGTTTGAAAGAGTTTACCTTCACGTCTGCAGCCACGTCACCATTCTCGTCAGAGGTGATGCGGTAGTCACCCAACTTGATACCTGCCGTGCCCCAGTCCTTCTTTGCGAGGAATGTCTCGGTGTTATAGATATTCACCAACTTTGAGCCACCGATGAAAGCGCCAGCAGTAAGGTGGAATGAGGAATTCTTAAAGGGATAATAGTCGATGAGGAACTTGAAATCGGTCTTATGCAACTTACCTTCAACATTCACTTTCTTGGAAGTGAAGGTGGGATCGGTAGAGTCGATGTCTACATCGGCATCATACGTTACCTTTGGCATGAACGACACACCGGCTCGCACGGCAAAATAGTCAGTCATCGGCATGGCCAAATCAATTCCTATACCATCGGTTCCCAGCGAGATGCCGCCTCCGAGGTGGTTGAACAGATTCTCGGTCTGTGCATTAGCACTCTGCGAGAGCACCACCAGTGCCATCGTCAGGACAAGCGATAATTTCTTCATAAACCTTAAGCAAATAAACTTTTCGATTAGTAAATTACGATTTCATCTCCTTTCAATTTGCAAATATAAGCATTTTTTTTTTATTAGCAACAAATTGCAGGAAAATTATTCAGATTTTCTTGAAAAACGTCCCATTTTTCGACAAAAAAAGCACTATCAGCTATCTCCCTACCACTTTGGACAGAAAAAAGAGACCTCCATCGCACGGATGTGGCAATGGAGGCCGATTGGATAATTGATGTCCTGATAATTCCCACCCAGATACGCCAGGATTTAGAACTCGGCACTCTTCGGTGTACGTGGGAAAGGAATGACGTCGCGAATATTCTGCATGCCCGTGACAAAGAGGATGAGGCGCTCGAAGCCAAGGCCAAAGCCGGCATGCGGACACGATCCCCAGCGACGGGTATCAAGATACCACCACAGGTGAGTCTGATCCATTCCGCGCCGCTCTACCTCGCTCATCAGCTTGTCATAGCTCTCCTCACGAACAGACCCACCGATAATCTCACCAATCTGCGGGAACAGCACATCGGTACCCTGCATCGTGGGACCGGGAGCGATGGCACCCTTGTAGCCTACGGAGCCATTCTCTCCTGTATCTCCAGGCTGTCCCGAAACGCCTGCGTTCTGCTTCATGTAGAACGACTTGAAAGCACGCGGATAGTCGGTCATAATGACAGGTTTCTTGAAGTGCTCCTCAACGAGGTAGCGCTCATGCTCCGAAGCCAAGTCGTCGCCCCAATTACAGGGGAACTCGAACTTCTTGCCATTCTTGATGGCCTCCTGCAAGATGTTGATGCCCTCGGTATAAGGCAGACGGACGAAGGTCTCCTTCAGCACGCCCTCAAGTCGCTCGATGAGCGTCTTGTCGATCATTTTGTTCAAGAACTCCAGATCGTCCTTACAGTTATCGAGTGCCCAGCGCACGCAGTACTTGATGAAATCTTCCTCGAGATCCATCAGCTCTTCCTGATCGATAAAGGCCACCTCAGGCTCAACCATCCAGAACTCGGCCAGATGGCGCGGTGTGTTCGAGTTCTCGGCACGGAACGTCGGACCGAAGGTATAGATTGCACCGAGAGCCGTGGCACCCAACTCGCCCTCCAACTGTCCGCTCACTGTGAGCGAAGTCTGCTCTCCGAAGAAGTCGTCGTCGTAGATAATTTTTCCGTTTTCGTCCTTCTTCAGGTCGTAGAGGTTCTTCGTCGTCACCTGGAACATGTTGCCTGCGCCTTCGCAGTCGCTGGCGGTGATGAGCGGTGTATGGAAATAGTAGAACCCATGATCGTGGAAATAGGTATGAATGGCCATAGCCATGTTATGGCGTATGCGCATCACGGCTCCGAAGGTATTGGTGCGCAGACGCATATGGGCGTGCTGACGCATATATTCGAAGGTCTGGCCCTTCTTTTGCATGGGATAAGTACTGTCGCAGAGACCATAAACGACAAGTTCCTTGGTTTGGATCTCACTACTCTGGCCGGCTGCGGGACTCTCGACAAGAGTTCCGACAACACCGATACAACTACCTGTAGTAATGTCCTTCAACAACTGGTCGTCAAACTTTGTAGGGTCAACGACCACCTGCACATTCTTGATGGTAGAGCCATCGTTGAGCGCAATGAAGTCGACATTCTTGTTACCGCGGTGCGAGCGTACCCAACCCTTCACACAGACTTCCTTTCCGTATTCCGTGCTCTTCAGCACGTCAACTATCTTTGTGCGTTTCATTAATTCTTAATTCTTAATCGGCAAGGCCGACAACCCATAACTCTTAATTCCTAACTCTTAACTACTCATACGCTCCCATGCGCAGGCGGTCGACCTCATCCTCGGTGAGATAGCGCCAGTCGCCACGCTTCAGGTTCTTCTTGGTAAGACCAGCAAACTGCACGCGGTCGAGCTTTGTCACTTTATAGCCAAGGCTCTCAAAGATACGGCGTACGATACGGTTCTTACCTGAGTGAATCTCAATACCGACCTGCTTCTTATCGACGGGATCAGCATACTGGATATCGTCGGCCTTAATCTCACCATCATCAAGGATGACACCCTCGGCAATGCGCTGCAGATCGTGAGCTGTCACATTACGGTCGAGATAAACATGATAAATCTTCTTCTTGAGATACTTAGGATGTGTGAGCTTAGATGCCAGGTCACCATCATTGGTGAGAAGGAGTACGCCCGTGGTGTTACGGTCTAAGCGACCTACAGGATATATACGCTCCGGACAAGCGTTCTTCACCAAATCCATCACCGTCTTACGCTGCTGAGGATCGTCGCTCGTAGTGACGTAATCCTTCGGCTTGTTCAGCAGGACATAGACCTTCTTCTCGAGCGTGACAGGTTCATCATGGAAACGAACCACATCGCTGCGCAGCACCTTCGTGCCCAACTCAGTGACCACCTCTCCATTGACCGTCACAACACCTGCCTGTATAAACTCATCGGCCTCACGACGACTGCAAACACCGGCATTAGCCAGGAACTTGTTCAGACGAAGCGGCTCATTGGGATCGTAGTTCTGCTCCTTATACTCAATGCGCTTCTTCATCGAATACTTGCCATTGGGATCGTAGTCGGCAGTACGTTTACGGAAGCCACCCTGAGGACGCTGACCATAGCCACCACGTTGCTGGTAGCCACCCTGAGGATGCTGGCCGTAGCCACCCTGACGAGGCTGACCATAGCCGCCGCGCTGTTGATAACCGCCCTGAGGACGCTGGCCGTAGCCACCCTGACGAGGCTGACCATAACCACCCTGACGGGGCTGATAGCCACCCTCCTGCTGACCATACTGCTGGCGGGGCTGATAACCCTGCTGCTCATCGCCCTCCTGATTATATCGGGGACGATAGCCACCCTGAGGACGGGGCTGATAGCCGCCACGCTGCTGGTAGCCACCACCATTATTATAATTATTACGCGGACGATAGCCTCCCTGCTGGCGTGGTGACTGGCTCTGCAAGCCAGCACCAAAACCTTCCGGGCGGAAACCTCCCTCATTATCATTATTCCTGGTATAGGCTGGACGTTCGTATCCTCCCGATGTGGGACGCTGTCCTGTGTGAATACGCGGACGCGGCGAACGGCCGGCCGGTCTGAACTCTCGCTGATAACCATCCCGGTTACCGCCTTGCTGATCCTGTGCAGTCTGTTCTTCCTGCTTCTTCTCGTTTTCGAATTCCATAATCTCTAATTTTTTTGTTTTTGGTTGACAAATGTGCCTTCACGGCATTATAAAATATGTATTACATTCCAGTATAGTTCCATGGCGTAATAGCCATGAGCTCTTCTTTCACAGCATCGCTTACCTCGAGTGTCTGTATGAAAGCGTGTATCGTTTCTTCCGTCATCTTCTCGTTGGTACGAGTAAGCGATTTCAAGGCCTCATAGGGATGAGGATAAGCCTCACGACGCAAGATGGTCTGTATGGCCTCGGCCACCACGGCCCACGTCTCTTCAAGATCTTCGTGCAGTTTCTCCTCATTGAGTATCAACTTTCGCAATCCCTTCAGCGTGCTTTGGAAGGCGATAACGCTATGACCCATTGGCACACCTACGTTACGGAGTACCGTTGAGTCGGTGAGGTCGCGTTGCAAACGGCTCACAGGCAATTTCTGTGCCAAAAACGCAAGAATAGCATTTGACATACCCAAATTACCCTCTGAATTTTCATAGTCGATGGGATTTACCTTGTGCGGCATGGCGCTCGAACCGACCTCACCAGCCTTTATCTTCTGCTTGAAATATTCCATAGAGATATACATCCAGAAGTCACGGTCAAGGTCGATGACAATCGTATTGATGCGACGCATCGCATCGAAAATAGCAGCCAGCCAGTCATAGTTGGAAATCTGCGTAGTGAACTGCTCACGCTCCAAGCCTAACTTCTCAGAGACAAAGTCATTGGCAAACTCGCGCCAGTCGTACTGAGGATATGCCACATGATGGGCATTCAGATTACCAGTAGCGCCACCAAACTTGGCTGTCACGGGAACATCCTTAAGTGAACGGAGCTGCTCTTCCAGACGATAGACATAGACCATGATTTCCTTACCCAGACGAGTAGGAGATGCTGGCTGTCCATGCGTCTTGGCCAACATGGGAACGTTTTTCCATTCGACAGCATAGTCGTTTAGCTGTTCTATCAGTTCTTCTATCAACGGATAGTAGACCTGTTCAAGCGCCTCTTTCACTGAAAGGGGTACGCTGGTGTTATTGATGTCCTGGGAGGTAAGGCCAAAATGAACAAACTCTTTATATGCCTCAAGACCGCCAATCTTATCAAACTCTTCCTTGATATAATACTCTACGGCCTTCACATCATGATTTGTGACTTTCTCGATGTCCTTTACCCGCTGGGCATCCTCAGGAGCCAATGTACGGTAGATGTCGCGAAGACGTTCAAAAAGCGAATGGTCAAAGCTCTCCAACTGGGGCAAAGGCAACTCACACAGACTGATAAAATACTCAATCTCTACCCTGATACGATAGCGCACAAGCGCATATTCTGAAAAATAGTCGCCAAGTTGATCTGTCTTGTCTCTGTATCGGCCATCTATAGGCGAGATGGCTGTCAGTTTGCTCAATTCCATTGTTGTGTTCCGATATAATTCTTAGAAGGTGCAAAGTTACTACTTTATATTGAGACTACGAAATCGAGAATCAGTATTTTTTGTCCCTTCCACGTTTTTTTTGATATTTAACAAACAAAACAAGTTGCAATCATTACTTCATTGACTGGCAAACAAGCAACTATCGGGAAAGAAGAACCGCAACCTCTATTAATTAGAGATTGCGGCTAAAAGTGTGGGCGTTGACGGATTCGAACCGCCGACCCTCTGCTTGTAAGGCAGATGCTCTGAACCAACTGAGCTAAACGCCCTGCTTTTGTTAAGCGGGTGCAAAGGTACGAAGTTTTCCCGAACTGACCAAATTTTTCTTTATTTATTTTCTCTTTTTTCGAAAAAATCATCAGAAAAGCGTACTTTTACAGGAAAAGATATTGCCATGCCCCCATAGGTGCATGGCAATATCTTGAACATAGTATGATTATCAGTGATGATTAATTGCCACCTCCGACATGAGTATTCTCAGGCTCAGGATATGTAGCATAGGGATAGACATACGTATTACCATACTCTTTCGCTGTGAAGGACGCGTCGGCATTAGCAATAGAGAAAATCTTATTGGTAATTGTCTGGAAGCCGGCGAGATAGAGTGTGCCATTGGCAGGTAGCGAATATGCGGGTGAGAACTCATAGTTCTTCGTCACAAGAGTAGGTGTGCTCACGGCACGAGTACCATATTTACGCATCACCATCTTACGGAGATAATCGGTAAGCGAACCCTCGATAGTGTTGGCCAAGACCACACCATCCTTTGCAATGTAAGGCATTGTAGAAATGCTACGAACAGACGACGTGGTATTCTCGATAGGTTCGGCAGTGATGTTCTCATACTCAACGGCACCAGCAGTCTCATTAATCTTCACACCGACGGCAAACGACTGGGTCTGGAGAATGTTCAACTTAATCACAATCTTATTATCCTGCTTTCTGTCAACATCAACGACACCATTGCCGATAGTCAGAGGACTCCAGCTATCACCCGTAATGGTACGGAAAAGCACAAGAGACTTCTTGGTGTTATTATCGGGAAGGGTGATGGTCACAGTATAATAGGTATCTCCGGGAAGCTGCAGAACATAAGGACCTGCATCGACACCGACACCAGCCATCAACTCATAGCCACCAGGGAGATCAGTCGTGGCACGAGTCATCAGACGTGCACCAGACACGTTATTCTCCTCGGCCAGTTTCTTTGCGTCCTCAAGGCTGTTGATGTTCACCAAGAATACAGAGAAGTCATCGATGCTACCACCCTGCTGTGTAAGCTGGGCAGCAATATTGTCATAGTCACTGCCCGATATGGCAGGAGTCTCGACCTGAACGGTAATCTCATTTGCCTTTGTCTGGTCGCCATTGGGGTCGGTGGTGTTTACGATATTACCCGTACCGTCGTCCTGAGTAGAGGTTTCAATGACAATCTCGTCACTGGCAGAGGCAGTTCCACCAAGCTTCACTGCAGTAGACTTCACCTCCTTTGACAGATAGAACACCTGGTCAACATTCTGTCCAGCACGGACATTCTTGCCATCAATGGTCTGAGTGGTAACCGCAAGAGAGAAGGTTTCAGATGCCGACTTGTAACCATTCTTTGTTACGAGAACTTCCCATGTACCATCGGTAAGACCAGCGGCCTCGAAGACATTGTTAGACACGGAGACGAGACGAGTCGAGGCCGAACCTTGACGGCTAAGGCTCACCGTAGCGCCGGTCAGTACCCTTCCCTCACCATCGAGGATGACACCACGAATGGCGTGCTTCGGTGAAATAGACGTAGTTACTTCAGGAGCTGATTCGTCGCTCCCACTGTGACATGCAGTAAAACCCAATGTCATGCCAAATCCAAATGTCAGGATAAAGGCTTTTTTGAATACTTTTTTCATAAGCTATTTATAATTATTTTTAGTCATTTACTTGATAACCACTGTAGCACGACGATTAAAGGTATAAGGAGTCAGATCGTCAACGCCACCACCGGCAACAACCTCGATGTCGCTCTCGCTGATACCCATCTTCACGATTTCGGCCTTCACAGTCTCTGCACGCTTCTGGCTGAGGCCCTTATTACCATTCTCCTTGCCAGTCTTGTTGTCAGCATAGCCAGTAACCACGAGCTTTGAACCATGAGCCTTGGCAACATTGGCCAGTTCCTTCACATCTTCCAGGTCCTTACGCGAAACAATCTGCCAGCTGTTCAGGTTGAAGAACACAGAAGCGGGAGCGGCAACGACCTCCTTGACCGTAACGGTCTCGGTCTTGGCAGGACGGTTGTTAGCCTCGGCCAGCAGGTTCTTCAGGCGTGCATTCTCAGCCTCCTCATCAGCGAGCTGGGCATTGATAGCGTCAATCTGACTCTGCGACAGAGCCTTGAGGGCATCGACATCGGGAGTCTTGTTCCATGTGCCCTTACCCAGGTTGTAGGTCACACCAACCTCAAAGTTGAAGTAACGGTCGGTCGTACCGATTGAGGTGCCATAGACATTATGATTTGTTGCAGCGGCTGCAGTGATATCGTCATCAGAGATGTTCATGCCGAGTTCAACATTAAGCAGCAGCTTGTTGGTGAGCTTCAAGGTGTTGAGCAAACCGATGCTGTAGACATGGGCATAATCGTTGGCCGTGCAGTTACGCATGATACCAGTTCCAAAATAGGGAACCAAGTTGTAGCAACGATTCTCATCATAGCCACAGAACAGATTGGTCAGGTTGAAGAGCACCTGCTCCTGGGCATTCCAATACTTGAATGCGTTAGTCTCAGCATCCTCAGAGATGACGTTACGTCCCCAGATGCCATTAATCTTCGTGCGGAGTCCAATGCCAGGTGTGAACCATTTGCCCACAGCCAGAGACAATCCAAGATTACTACGGAAACCTTTCAGAGGGCTTGACGAGAAGTTCAAGTCCTTCTCCTCATTCGAATAGAATGCGCCATAAGCCAAATTGGCCTGAACGAACCAATTGCTCCAGAACGAATTAGTAGCAACACTATACTTCATCTCAGGAGTGTCACTTGTCTGAGCCATTCCAGCTACAGACATGCTAGCCAATGCCAGCATCAGAAAAAACTTTTTCATTGTTAATAAACTATTTAAAACATTAATTTCGAAATTACGATGCAAAATTAGACAAAATAAATTAAACCACCAACATTTTTCTCACAAATCTACTTACTAATTGCAAATTTCACAACAGAAAATGAAAAAAGTATAGTCCATAAGCCTTTTTTGTTAGTCAATTTCACCCCAACAACTTGTCAATATCACTCTGTGGGAGGATGCAAAGGACAGTACGCCCATCGGGAGTGTAGTTGACATTGGAACATGCGAAGAGCTCATTGACAAGCCGCTCCATCTCCTCATTGTCAAGTACCTGTCCCACTGGAATGGCGGCGTTGCGGGCCAAGCTGAGGGCGAGATTCGAATGAAGCTGCTGAGGGTCGGACACACCAGCAGCAGCATCGGCAATCATGCTATGCAAGAGAGCAACCGGATTAAGTCCATCGAGCTCGGCAGGGACTCCTCCTACAGCAAAGCTACCACCACCCAGGTCAGTCAGGTCAAAGCCTATGCGCTGCAATTCCGGCAGCACTTTCTGTACCACCACCGCCTCAGCAGGCGAAAACTGCATGACCTCAGAAAAGAGCAGGCGCTGAATACTAACCGCATGACGCGAAAGCTGATCGATGTAGCGCTCATACCTGATGCGCACATCTGCCCGATGCTGATCAATAATCATCAGTCCCGACTTCACTGCCGTCAAGATATAACGTCCCTTATACTGATAATGGGTAGGTGACTTCTCAGCTATAAGATCCAAGCTGGAGTCTATAGCCGTCTCGTCGGGAACGAACAGTTCCGTCTGATCAACCTGAGGGCGAGAAGAATGCAATGCACCTTCATAGAGCTGCTGCCAGGAATCACTTGAAGAGCTATGTAACTCTTTGTTCTTGAATGGATTATAGTCTGGGTTATAGGTTACCTTTGGTGTCGCAACCGAATCTCGCAGAGGGTCGAACACAGGAATATCCGGTCGTCCTTCCGTATCAAAGTCTATCGTTGGCACATCACAAAAACGACCAATGGCTTCCTTGACAGCCGCAGACAGGATTTGCCATATACTTTGTTCGTTCTCAAACTTTATCTCGGTTTTCGTGGGGTGGATGTTCACGTCAATATCGGCAGGAGCTACTTCAAAATAGATAAAATAGGGCACCTGCATTCCTTCAGGAAGCAGTCGCTCGAAGGCATTGGTCACTGCTTTATGGAAATAGGCATGCTTCATAAACCGACCGTTCACGAAGAAATAGTTCTGCACACCTTTTTTCCTGGCGGATTCAGGTTTCCCCACAAAACCGTGAATACGACAAATGACCGTATCAACCTCAACAGGCAACAAGTCTTGATTGAGTTTCTTGCCGAACACGTCACAGATGCGCTGCCGAAGCGATCCTGTCTTCAGGTTCATCAGTTCCTGTCCGTTGGAATGAAGCGTGAAAGCTATCTCAGGATATACCAACACTATTCGTTCAAAAGCCATGAGTATATTGCTCAGTTCAGTAGCATTGGTCTTCAGGAATTTACGTCGTGCAGGCACATTAAAGAACAAGTTCTCCACCTTAAAATTACTGCCTACAGGAGAAGACGTGGGTTCCTGCCGTACTATGCGCGAGCCCTGCAGCGACAAGTGAGTGCCTATTTCTTCGTCCTCCATCCTGGTGGTCAATTCCACCTGTGCTACAGCAGCAATCGACGGAAGGGCCTCACCACGGAACCCCATGGTCTGAAGAGAGAAGAGGTCGTCGGCCTTTCTGATTTTCGACGTGGCATGTCTCTCGAATGCCAAGCGGGCATCGGTTTCAGACATTCCTTTTCCGTCATCGATGACCTGAACCAACGTACGTCCAGCATCGACGATCTGTACATGAATGTTACGAGCACCCGCATCTACTGAGTTCTCGACCAGTTCCTTGACAACCGACGCCGGGCGCTGGATCACCTCACCTGCGGCAATCTGATTAGCCACGCTATCGGGTAAAAGCTGAATAATATCACTCATAACAACAACATCCAAATCAATAACAGAACCGCAATCAGCAAGAGTATCTTCCTTGTACTCAGCCCATTTCCGGCATCCTTGCGGAAACGCGCATGTCTTTGTCCGCGACTGAAAATTCCATGCAAGCCATCTGACTCCGACGATCCCGGAACATCAAGGCCCAGTTCCCTGCGTGCCCGGTTCTCTATCTCGTCAAGGCGGTCTCGCCTATCGTCCAGAAAGATGGGCTTATGGTTGAATTGGCGTGGTTTTTTCATTACCGTTGTTCTTCATCGACGTTTCACGCCGTTTTTGCGGTTTAAGCTCGGCACCACTTTCTTTTGGACGCCAGACGAAGATGTCGTCCTTCGACAATGGGCGGATATAGTCAAACCAATAAAAGCCTTTAAGATAGCGTTTCTCGGGTGGTATCTGTGAGACAGGATACATATTCCCATCACTCTTCGGAGCCCAGATGCGCTTCAACTTTCTGTTTTCCATGAACATTCGAAGTTCATTTGTCTCCATATAGACCAGTCCTACATAGGAGCTGTCGGATTCATCCTCGGGATAAAAGTCTACAATTACATTGTCCTTGGCTCTGGCCTCATGCATCTGTCCTTTGACAAAATAAGCAAACATCTCCTTCGACGAGATCTGATTATACATACCATCTTCTGGCAACTGCTCAATAGAGAAAGCCTGGTTGATAACATGGGCATGGTCAATGACAGAGTCCTTCATAAACACATCAATCTGCTCACCCACCAACTGCTGGTTGACGTTCCACACGATCGGATCCCGATACATCGACATACAGGAGTCGAGCGAAGAATAAACCAACGAGTCGCATACGGCCTGGACATCAACACGATACGCCCGTACCTTATTATATGCGTGCATTACACGATATATGGAGTCTGTATCCATGTTATAGGTAAACACCTTGAACGTATCAGCATGCATATAGAGTGTATCACGCTGTGAGAAGTCCATCGCCACCGCTGAATCTGTCACCATGGCATATCCCGTCTTGTCGTCGTAATAGCCATAGTTACTGGTAAGGATGTTTTTATTCACGGTGTCGGTATATACAACATTATAATACGCCTCGCTCACTTCGGTCTGACCGTCATACCAAAGGCTGTCACCCGTCAGACGACGTCCCTGATTGTCAAGTATAGAACGTTCTAACAGGATACCCTGTTCCTTCTGCGTATTATAAAAGCCCAATTCAGAGTAGATATGGCTTTTGCCCGACGTGATATCCGACGGCCCCACAATATGCGCCAGTTTCCCACGAGTATCATAATACAGCGAGTCGGTAGTAAGGTAGAAGTTCTTGTCGCGCATGTGGACGTCGTAATAGAAAACCGCCATCTTCGTGTCGGCATGGTACTCACCCCAGTCGCTGGTCAGCGTAGTAGTTCCATCAACGAGTTTTCCACCTTCTTGAAAGTAGCCCATTGACCACAACCGGTCATAGTAGAGCGAGTCGGTATAAAGAGTGGTCGTGCGGTTTTTCAATACCACATTCTGAAAGGCCTGCATCATCTGGTCGTTACCATCATAATAGCCATAGTCACTGGTCAGAGAGAGTGTATCGCCCTGATACATACGCACATGGCCGAAAGCCTCAAACGAGTTACTCTGTTCGAAAAAGTTTGCACTATCACAGAGGAGACGGGCCCCGTCATGCTCGAATTCCACATGCCCATTGAGCACCTGGGCATTATTGTTACGCCATCGGTCGTAGCTCAGTTCGTCTGAATGAATCAGATAAATGCGTTTCTTATCAGGTGCTTGATAGCCAGCAGGACGCGCTTTGCGTTGAGCTTGTTTTCGCTTCTGCGGACCATTCGCTGTTGGCTGTGGTACAGCTGCTGCATACAGAACCATCAGGCAAAGGAGACACAGAAGCATCATTGAGATGCTTCTGTGCCAACCTGCCTTTTTTATGTTGAAATCTTCTATCCTCAATTCTAAATAACGATTATCTCACCCATCCTTCGTATTCAAAATCACAACCCTTATATTCGTCGTTTATACGAACGTAGGTACTTTTGATTTTGTCGACCACCCACTTATGCAGTGCTTCGGCGCGGCGTTTTTCCAGCACCACGTCTTTCATTACCTGAAAGTCTTCGGTAATGATTGCCTTATGGCCATCCACACGATTCTTCAACTTGGCAATGACGCAGACCGTTTTACCTCGCTCATTAATCATGGTGAATGGAGCCGATATTTGCCCAACTTTCATAGTATCAACCACACGAGCCACCTCCGAGGGCAGGTCCTGCAACCGGAAACGCGAAGTCTGTCCACGCTCAGAACGGTTGGCCATCAGGCCACGGTTGTTGCGTGTATCCTTATCGTCAGAGAAGAACGTAACTGCATCCTCAAAAGTAAAGTTCTCGCCTGTATACAATCCATACAGCAACCGTGGCACGACACCTTCACGCAAGTCTGAAGCAATGCTGTCAAGACGCGCCAACGACACCTGTATGGACGAATCGCTCACTTCGGGCTTAAGCAAGATATGACGCACCTTAACCTTATCGCCACGTTTGTCGACCAACTGGATGATATGGTATCCGAACTCCGACTCCACGATTTTCGATATTTTCTTCGGGTCAGTCAGGTTGAAAGCCACATTGGCGAAAGCTGGATCGAGCACGCCACGTCCCGTATAGTCCATCTCACCACCATTACGTGCAGTACCCGGATCCTGGCTATACAGACGTGCCAGCGTCTGAAACGTCGTCTCACCACGAGTCACACGATCGGTAAAATTACGCAACTGGTCCTTCACCCTGTTGATTTCCTCCGGTTCAATACGTGGTGTCTGGGTCAGAATCTGGACTTCGACCTCTGTAGGCACAAAAGGAATGCTGTCCTCAGGTAAGTCTTTGAAATAACGGCGAACCTCAGCAGGTGTCACCTGGATGTCCTTCACCAGCTTTTCACGCATACGCTGAATCATCAGCTGATCACGCAGGTCATCGTGCATCGATTGGCGTATCTGGCTGATGCTCTGCCTACGATACTCTTCCAGTTTTTCGCGTGACCCTATCTGCGATACCATATAGTCAATACGCGCCTCCGTCTGACTTGAGATTTCAGACTCCGTCACCTCGATACTGTCAATAGCGGCCTGATGCAAGAACAGCTTCTGCACAGCAATCTGCTCAGGAATGGCGCAGTCGGGATCGCGATCCCACCTTGTACCTTCCATCGCTGCCTGCATGCGCATCACCTCAACGGTGCTCTTCAGTATCGGCTCGTCGCCAACCACCCAGATTACCTCATCAATAACGCTGCGATGCAGTATGCTGTCAGGAACCTCGGCGTGCGCCATGACAGGCATCAAAGCCAATGCCAATAGACTGTTTTTCACTCCCATATCCAGACAATCAGTGTTTGTTCACGGTCTGCAACACGTCCTTATTCACTGAGAACGAATACTTACGGCGCAACTCGGCCACCCACTGCTGCTCAAGCATCTCCTGATAGTCGGCTACGACCAAGCCACGCACATCGGTATAGTCCTCGGGACCTTTCTTCAGCACCTTGCCGTAGACGGCATTGATGGGATAGTCTTTCAAATGGCTGACAGTAGTGTCCTTCTTGAAGATGATACTGTCGACCAAAGCATTGTCACCTTCCTTGAAGATACCCTTCTCCACACGAATGCGGATGACACTGTCGGCATTAAACGTCTGGCGCAGCTTTTCTGCCCACTGCTCGAAAGGCAACTTCTTCACACAGTCGGCCACAGCCTTTACGTCGGCCTGCTCCTTTACATGATAGGCCATTCCCTTGTAGCGGGGCTTGTCCCAAGCATATTTTTTCTTGTTCTGCTTGAAGTACTGGGCCAGGCCAGCCTCATCCTTGGCAGCCTTATCCCACACCAGTTGATTACTTATCTCATAGAGTAACAGACCGTCGTGGTATTCCTTGATCAGGTATTTCATCTCGTCGTCTTTGGCAGACAGCTCATCGGCCACTTCATTCATCACCTGCTCCTTGGTCTTACCATTGCCATTTTTCACAATCGAGTCCACCTTCTGCTCGGCAATGTTGTCACGCAGTCCGCGCTGTTCTATGAACTTCAAAATGCTTTCATGGTGGAACTCGTAGGGTTCCAGCATCTTACGTCCACGCAACTGGATAATATGATAGCCAAAAGGAGACTGCACGATGGGCGAAATCTGGCCCGAGTCCTTCAAGGCAAAGGCGGCATCCTCAAACTCCTTGACTAACTGTCCTCTCTGAACAAAAGGCAACAGTCCGCCCTGACGGGCAGAACCGGGATCCTGACTCACCTTCGTAGCCAGTTCACTGAAGTCGGCACCCTTCTGAAGGGCGTTATAAACCGAGTCGATGCGCACCTTGGCAGCAGCCAGTTCCTCTTCCGAGCCCTGCTGGGGAACACGCAGAAGGATATGCGCTGTCTGAATGAGTCCGTCGGGACCAATACGATCCACGGTCTCGTCGTAGATTCTGTGGGCCTCGCGCTCCATATCTTCATCAGTAACCATGGCCGGCAGCAACTGCTGATCACGATACTGTGCAAACTCAGCCTTGAACGAACTCAGCGTGTCGTACTTGGCATCGAGGGCGGCTAACACCTTTAGCTTATAATTAATGAAAAGGTCGACATACTCCTCGACACTTTTTTTATCGATGACACCATCCGAATTGTTCTTATTGTAGGAATACTCGAATTCTGAACGGGGAACGTCAACGCCGTTCACTGTCATAATAACGGGGTCTACAGTTGTCTGTGCGACAGCAGCTGCGCTGGCAAGGCAAACTGCGAAAAGCATTTTCAGTTTCATTATTGTTGTCTTATGTTATTTGTCCTATTCTGGTCTTGAGTAATTAGGTGCTTCGCTCGTAATGGTAATGTCGTGTGGATGGCTCTCCATCACGCCTGCATTGGTGATGCGAGTAAACTTAGCCTCGTGCAACTTCTCGATCGATGCAGCACCACAGTAGCCCATACCAGAACGCAAACCGCCTGTCAGTTGGTAGATCACCTCCTGTACCGTTCCCTTGTAAGGCACTCGACCGGCGATACCTTCTGGCACCAGTTTCTTCACATCCTTCGTATCGGCCTGGAAGTAGCGATCCTTTGAACCATGCTCCATGGCTTCCAGCGAACCCATGCCACGATAGCTCTTGAACTTACGGCCATTATATATTATGGTGTCGCCAGGACTCTCCTCGGTACCTGCCACGAGCGAGCCGATCATCACTGACGAGCCTCCTGCAGCCAGTGCCTTGACGATGTCGCCCGAGTAGCGCAATCCTCCATCGGCAATAAGGGGGACACCCGTTCCCTGCAAGGCACTATACACGTCGTAGACAGCGCTCAGCTGGGGCACACCTACACCTGCCACGATGCGGGTGGTGCAGATAGATCCCGGGCCTATGCCCACCTTCACGGCATCGGCACCGTTCTCTACAAGCATGCGTGCAGCAGTACCGGTGGCAATATTGCCCACCACGATGTCAATGTCCTTGAACGAAGCTTTAGCCTCACGAAGTTTATCGATGACACCTTTGGAATGGCCGTGAGCCGTATCGATGACGATGGCATCGGCACCGGCATTCACCAATGCCTGCATACGGTCGAGCGTGTCGGTGGTCACACCCACGCCGGCAGCAACGCGCAACCGTCCCTTCTCGTCCTTGCAGGCCATAGGCTTGTCCTTTGCCTTAGTGATGTCCTTATAGGTGATGAGTCCCACAAGGCGGTTGTCCATATCCACCACAGGCAGTTTCTCTATCTTGTTCTTCTGCAGAATCTCAGCCGCATCAAAAAGGTTGGTCTGCTGGTGTGTCGTTACGAGATTCTCTTTCGACATGATTTCGTCTACAGGACGGTCCAAACGACGCTCGAAACGCAGGTCACGGTTCGTAACGATGCCCACCAAGTGACGCTCGTCATCGACCACGGGGATGCCACCAATATGGTATTCGGCCATAATATCCAGTGCCTGCGCCACAGTCGAACCACGCGGAATGGTCACGGGATCATAGATCATGCCGTTCTCGGCACGCTTCACGATGGCCACCTGACGAGCCTGCTCATCGATAGGCATATTCTTGTGTATCACACCGATACCGCCTTCACGGGCAATGGCAATAGCCATCTGGCTCTCGGTCACCGTGTCCATAGCCGCGGTGACGAAAGGCACGTTCAACTCGATGTTGCGCGAGAAGCGGGTTTTCAACTCTACCGTCTTCGGCAGCACCTCAGAATAAGCGGGAATCAGCAGGACGTCGTCAAAAGTAAGGCCGTCCATCACGATTTTGTCTGCAATAAATGAAGCCATAATGTTTACACCTTTCTTAAATATTGCGTGCAAAGGTACGAAAAATAAGATAAATGTGAAAAGTGAAAAGTGAAAAATTTGCTGCCGCAGTCTTTTTTTAACCACTCTTCACTTACCATAAGGTGTAGCGGCAGCAAATTTTTCACTTTTCACTTTTCCCTTCTCCCTTTTCACTTATCCCTTTTCCCTTCTCCCTTAATTCGCCATCTCACTGATGAACTTGATACGCACGAGGCGTATCTCGTTTTCCTCATAGTCTGATCCCAGTTCCTCATAGGCATCCTTCAGGTCGCCGGAGTCGGACTCTCGGAAATACTCATAGATGTCGTCGATATCGTCGGGATCCATAATCTCCTGGAGGAAATAGTCGATATTGACCTTATTGCCACTGTAAAGGACGATGCCTTCAAGCTCGTCGAGCAGTTCTTCGAAGTCGATGCCCAGTGCATTGGCTATTTCGTCAAGGTCGATACGGCGGTCGATGTTCTGCAGAATCTTCAGCTTGCGCATCGAGTCCTTAGGCTTGGTACGCACACGAAGATCGGCCTGACGGGTGATGTCGTTCTCCTCGCAATAGCGTTTGATCAGATCGACGAAATCCTTGGCGTATGGCTGCCTCGTCTTTCCGTCGCCTACGCCCTGGATGTTCTTCAGTTCCTCGAGTGTAACCGGGTAGTCGGTAGCCATCTGTTCAATACTCACATCCTGGAAGATGACATAGCCCGGACGTTCCAACTTGCGCGACCACTTGCGACGCAAGTCGTGGAGCATGGCCGAAAGTGTGGGGTCAAGGGCACTCGTGCCACCATCCATATTGACGCTATCGTCTTCCTCGTTGAACTCATGGTCTTCGGACACCATAAAGGTATGAGGCTTCTTCAGGAAACGTTTTCCTGCAGCGGTTACTTTCAGCAGGCCATAGTTCTCGACATCTTTCTTCAGGTAGCCTGCAATCAGTGCCTGACGGATGACGGGATTCCATATCTTCGGATTGTCATCCTCGCCCGTACCAAACTCGTCGAGCTCATGGTGCTTATGCGCCAATATCTCTTCGGTCTCACGGCCTGTAATGAAATCGATGATATAGTCGGAACGGAAATTCTCCTTGACGGTGAGTATGGTACGCAGCACGGTGACCAGCTGGTTCATGGCGTCGACCTTGGTCTGCGGATGCAGACAGTTGTCGCAGTTGTGGCAGTTCTCAGGCTCGTACTCCTCACCGAAGTAATGGAGGAGCATTTTCCGTCGGCATACCGATGTCTCGGCGTATGCGGCAGTCTCTTGCAGCAGCTGACGCCCTATGTCCTGCTCAGCCACAGGCTTACCTTCCATGAACTTGTCAAGTTTCTGCAAGTCCTTATAGCTGTAGAAGGCAATGCAGATACCCTCGCCACCGTCGCGTCCGGCACGTCCCGTTTCCTGATAATAGCCCTCTAAGCTCTTCGGTATGTCGTAGTGGATGACGAAGCGCACATCAGGCTTGTCGATGCCCATGCCAAAGGCGATGGTTGCCACAATGACGTCGATTTTCTCCATGAGGAAGTCGTCCTGCGTCTGTGAGCGTTTCATCGAGTCGAGACCGGCATGATAGCAGTCGGCCTTGATATCGTTGGCCTGTAACACTTCGGCCAGGTCTTCAACCTTCTTGCGTGACAAGCAATAGATGATGCCGCTTTTGCCGGGATGCTGCTTGATGAACTTCACAATGTCCTTGTCCACATCCTTTGTCTTCGGACGCACCTCATAGTATAGGTTAGGACGGTTGAACGACGACTTGAACTCGGTGGCGTCCATAATGCATAAGTTCTTCTTGATGTCGGTACGCACCTTGTCGGTAGCCGTTGCCGTGAGTGCGATCACGGGAGCCTGGCCTATCTCGTTGATGATGGGACGTATGCGCCTGTACTCAGGACGGAAGTCGTGGCCCCACTCCGAGATGCAGTGAGCCTCGTCGACAGCGTAGAACGAAATCTTAACCGACTTCAAGAACTCCACGTTGTCTTCTTTCGTCAGTGATTCCGGAGCTACATAAAGTAGTTTGGTATGACCTGCGCGTATGTCGTTCTTCACCTGATCGATAGCAGCTTTGTTGAGCGAAGAATTTAGGAAATGGGCGATGCCCTCATGTTCGCTCAGATGGCTGATAAAGTCGACCTGATTTTTCATCAGCGCAATAAGTGGCGAGATAACAATGGCCACACCGTCCATGAGTAGCGAAGGCAACTGGTAGCATAGCGACTTGCCGCCACCCGTAGGCATCAGCACGAATGTGTCCTTGCCATCAAGCACGTTCTGAATGATGGCTTCCTGGTCTCCTTTAAAGGTGTCGAAGCCGAAATAGCGCTTCAATTCCTTTGTCAGATTCGAATGTTTGTTTGTCGGCATAGGCTTTTGTCTTCGAAATGAGAAATGAGATTACTCACTTATTGCAGATTCGATTTCGCAAGCTGACTCTCGGCATACTCGCGTGTCACTTCATAGTTTTTCACTCGCTTCGACGGCACCTCGAACATGGCGTCCATCATAATGCTCTCAACAATAGAGCGCAGACCGCGAGCACCAAGCTTGTACTCCACCGCCTTATCGACGATGAGCTTCAACGCCTCGTCGGTGAAGGTGAGCTGGATGCCGTCCATCTGGAACAGCTTCTCATACTGCTTCACAATCGAGTTCTTCGGCTCAACCAATATGCGACGCAGTGCATCGCGGTTAAGAGGATTCAGATAGGTAAGCACCGGTAGTCGGCCAATGATTTCAGGAATGAGCCCGAACGACTTTAAGTCCTGAGGCATGACGTACTTCATCAGGTCGTCCTTGTCTATCTTGCGCACGTTCTGCACCGAGTTGTAGCCCACGGTATGGGTATTCAACCGCTGGGCAATCTTTCGCTCGATGCCATCAAAGGCGCCACCACAGATAAAGAGGATATTGCGTGTGTCTACCTGTATATAGTCCTGGTCGGGATGCTTGCGGCCACCTTTTGGCGGCACGTTCACATCGGTGCCCTCAAGGAGTTTCAGCAGGCCCTGCTGCACACCTTCACCGCTCACGTCACGTGTGATGGACGGGTTGTCGGCCTTGCGAGCTATCTTGTCGATCTCGTCGATAAAGACAATGCCCCGCTGCGCTGCCTCGACATTATAGTCGGCCACCTGGAGTAAACGGGACAAGATGCTCTCTACGTCCTCGCCCACATAGCCGGCCTCGGTGAACACCGTGGCGTCGACGATAGTGAACGGCACGTCAAGCAGACGGGCAATGGTGCGAGCCAGGAGCGTCTTTCCCGTTCCCGTTGAGCCTACCATGATGATGTTCGACTTCTCAATCTCCACGCCCTCGTCGTCCTTAGGCTGCTGCAACCGTTTGTAATGGTTGTAGACGGCCACCGACAGATAGCGCTTGGCCTCGTCCTGACCGATGATGTACTGGTCGAGGTAGTCTTTTATCTCACGGGGCTTAGGCACGTCTTTCAGCTTAAACTTGACAGTGTCGGATTCCTTGACATGAGAGAGACCCGATTCCTGTACTATCTGATATGCCTGACGGGCGCAGTCTTCACAGATAAAGCCGCTGACACCCGAGATGAGCAGTTTCACATCTCGTTCGCTACGTCCGCAGAAATTACACTGTTTCCTCATTTCTTCTTCAGTACCTCGTCAATCATTCCGTAAGCCTTCGCCTCGTCGGCAGTCATCCAATAGTTGCGGTCGCTGTCGGCCCACACTTTGTCGTAGTCGGTGTGCGAGTGCTCGGCAATAATGGTATAGAGCTCTTTCTTTATTTTCTGTATCTCGCGGGCCTCAATCTCGATGTCGCTGGCCTGACCCTGGACACCACCTAAAGGCTGGTGAATCATCACGCGGCTGTGGGGCAGCGCCGAGCGCTTGCCTTCCTTGCCCGACACCAACAACACGGCAGCCATCGAGGCGGCCATGCCCGTGCAGATGGTGGCCACGTCGCTCGTAATGAACTGCATGGTGTCGTAGATGCCCAGCCCGGCATAGACAGAACCGCCAGGCGAATTGATGTAGATAGAGATGTCCTTGCCGGGATCCACGCTGTCCAGGTAAAGGAGCTGCGCCTGCAGGGTGTTGGCCGTGTAGTCGTTGACCTCGGTACCGAGGAAGATGATACGGTCCATCATCAGGCGCGAAAAAACATCCATCTGCGTCACGTTCAACTGACGCTCCTCCAAGATATAGGGATTCATGTACTGTGCCTGGGCACGCATCACATCATCAAGCACCAATCCGTTCATGCCAAGGTGCTGGGTTGCATATTTTCTAAACTCGTTCATAATCAATATTTTAGTACATTCTATAGGGTGGATTATCAGATTTGCACAAAGCCTGACTCTCCAATAAGAGTTACAAAGTTAATAAAAAAATTCATATTCAAGCAATTTTATCTCATTTTTTTGAAAAAATTCAGAATTTTACCTATGATTAATCAAGATTCTTCGTAACTTTGCACCATCAACCCATACAACAGCATGCAGTGGACTGACAGGATACGACAGGTGAAGCTATGGCTCGTAGTGGCGGCAGTGGTCATTGCCGTCACGTCGCTCCTTGTGTCACACTATCTGGTACGCGACCTGCAACGCGAGGAACGCGCAAAAATGGAGATGTGGGCACAGGCCATGCGTGCACTAAGCGAAGCCGACGAGAACACCGACCTGTCGCTTGTCATGGCAGTCATCGAGGAAAACCACACCATACCCATCGTGGTGCTCGATGTCGACGGGAACATTGCCGACTATCGCAACACCGACATCCCCTCGTCGGCCGACACGATAGCTTTTCTTGCCGCCTACGGACGCCGGTTACAGGAGGCAGGCAACAGCATACGCATCGACTTCGATGATTCCGACTACTACCAATTAGTATGCTACGACGAGTCGACCATGTTGAAGCGGCTCACACAGTGGCCATACGTACAGTTGGGCATCGTCATGATTTTTGTTGTCGTGGCCATTTTTGCCCTGCTCTCTTCGAAACGTGCCGAGCAGAACAAGGTATGGGTAGGCCTGTCGAAGGAAACCGCCCACCAGCTTGGCACGCCCATCTCGAGTCTCATGGCGTGGGTCGAGGTGCTCAAGGAGAGCTATCCCGACGACGACCTCATACCAGAGATGGAGCAAGACGTGAGACGACTGGAGCGTATCGCCGAGCGATTCTCGAAAATCGGTTCGCTGCCCGAGCCCGTCGATGCCTCGATGAACGAGGTGCTCGACCACGTCATAGCCTACATGGACAAGCGCACATCGCAGAAGGTGCGAATTACCGGCCACTACCCTACCGAGCCGGTCATCGTGCGCATGAATGCCTCGCTCTTTGAGTGGGTCATCGAAAACCTGTGCAAGAATGCCGTCGATGCCATGGAGGGCGGACAGGGCAAGATAGACCTCTGGCTTCTGGAAGAAGGCGACACCGTTGCCGTAGAAGTGGTAGATACAGGCAAGGGCATCCGCAGTCGCGACATCAAGAACGTATTCCGCCCCGGCTTTACCACAAAGAAACGCGGCTGGGGACTCGGCCTCTCGCTGGCCAAGCGCATCGTAGAAGAATACCACAAAGGCCACATCTATGTGAAATCGTCAGAGGTGGGTCGAGGCACCACCTTCCGCATAGAACTGAAGAGAAGCTGACCACAATCATCATCTTTTTTTCGCGCACACGTATATATATAATAAGGTGGCCGTAATCATCTCTTCATGGAGCTTGCTTTATGACACAAACTCGTCGACTTTGTTCAACAAACTCGTCGACTTTGTTCAACAAACTCGTCGACTTTGTATCGCAATTGAGCGTTGATTGCTCTGCAAGACCTATGCCTTTGCTTCGCAAAACTGATGCCTTTGAATCGATCAATAATAAAAAAAAGCCAAATTCGTTGGGCAGTTACGAAAAAAGTTTGTAACTTTGCACCCGCAAAAAAGTGTATATGTGTAGTTTAGAGCGCTTTAAGATTGATTTAAAGGGACTTACGAAAGAATCAACACCTTTGGAGTGGGACCTGGACGACCAGTATTTCAGTGCTTTAGACAGTGCTGAGGTGCAGGGCGGAGCGTTGCACGTGTCGGGGTCTATACGCAAGGCTACCGGCTTCTTTGAACTCCAGCTCGCCATCAGCGGCACAGTTCGCATTCCCTGCGACCGCTGCCTCGACCCGATGGATCAGCCCATCGAGACAGGGCTGCGAATGGTTGTCAAGTTAGGAAGCGAATATTCGGAGCAGGATGACATCGTCGTCGTCGACGAGGCCGAAGGAATCCTCGATACGGCATGGTTCATCTATGAGTCCATCGCACTGGCAATACCCATCCAGCACGTTCATCAACCTGGCGATTGCAACGATGCTATGATGCGGATGCTCGACGAGCATTCGGCTGCCCGAAGCAGCGATGAGGATGCACAGAAGGAGATAGACCCCCGATGGGAAGCACTTTTAAAGTTAAAAGTTAAAAGTGAAGAGTGAAAAGTGAAAAGTGAAAAGTGAAAAGTGAAAAGTGAAAAGTGAAAAATTTGCTACCGCTCGACACATTAAAAACGAACATTGTTAAATTTTATAATTGTAAATCAAAATGGCACATCCTAAAAGAAGACAATCAAACACTCGTACCGCTAAGCGTCGTACCCATGACAAGGCCGTAGCTCCTACACTGGCCGTATGCCCCAACTGTGGTGCTTACTACATCTACCACACCGTATGCCCCAACTGCGGTTACTATCGCGGCAAGGTGGCTATCAAGATGGAGGACGAAGCAGTAGCTGAATAATGAGTAGAATCAACGCGATCATCACAGGCGTTGGCGGTTACGTGCCCGACTATATCCTGACTAACGAGGAGCTGTCGCGCATGGTCGACACCAACGACGAGTGGATTATGACGCGCGTGGGTATCAAGGAGCGCCGAATCCTCACCGAAGAGGGTCTCGGCACTTCATATATGGCGCGCAAGGCGGCCAAGGAACTCATGCGGAAGACGGGGGCTGATCCCGACAGCATCGACGCACTGATCGTGGCTACGTCGACTGCCGACTACAAGTACCCGTCGACAGCCAGCATCGTGCTTGGCAAGCTGGGGCTGAAGAACGCCTTCGCCTTCGACCTGTGGGCTGCATGCTGTGGTTTCCTCTATGCACTGGACCAGGCGGCCATGATGATTCAGAGTGGAAGAAAGAAGAAGATCATCGTCATTGGAGCTGACAAAATGTCGTCGGTCACCGACTACAAGGACCGCCAGACTTGTCCACTCTTCGGCGACGGTGCCGCAGCTGTGCTCGTCGAAGCTACCGAAGAAGAGGGTGTCGGCGTCATGGATAGCTACTTCCGCTGCGACGGCAAGGGCCTGCCCTTCCTCCACATGAAGGCTGGAGGCTCCGTATGCCCACCAAGCCATTTCACCGTCGACCACCGTCTGCACTACACCTATCAGGAAGGACGCACCGTGTTCCGCTATGCCGTGACCAACATGAGTGATGACTGTGCACTGATTGCAGAGCGCAACCAGCTCACGAAGGAAAACATCAACTGGATCGTTCCCCATCAGGCCAACATGCGCATCATTGAGGCGGTGGCCAAGCGATTGGAGGTACCGATGGAACAGGTGATGGTCAACATCGAACGCTACGGCAACACATCAGCTGCTACCATACCTCTTGCCCTCTGGGAATATGAAAACCGCCTGAAGAAGGGCGATAACCTGATTCTCACCGCCTTCGGAGCCGGCTTCGTCCACGGAGCCAGTTATCTGAAGTGGGCGTATTGATCAGGAGTCGAGAATTAACAACTAAGAATTAAAAATTATGATTAGTTTTGCCGCATGTCTGCAGCAAGTCTAACCATAATTTTTAATTCGTTTTTATAGAAAAGCACCTATGCACAAAGCCGGATTCGTCAACATCGTAGGAAACCCCAATGTGGGAAAGTCGACACTCATGAACCAACTCGTGGGTGAGCGCATATCCATTGCAACATTCAAGGCACAGACCACACGCCATCGCATCATGGGCATTGTCAACACCGACGACATGCAGATTGTGTTCAGCGATACGCCCGGCGTGCTCAAACCCAACTACAAGTTGCAGGAGTCGATGCTCGCCTTCTCAGAGAGCGCTCTCGTCGATGCCGACGTACTACTCTACGTCACCGACGTCGTCGAGAACCCCGAGAAAAACATGGACTTCTTGGAGAAGGTACAGAAGATGACGATTCCCGTCATCCTGCTCATCAACAAGATTGACGAGCTATCCGGAGATTCCGGAAATTCTGGAAAATCCGGAAAATCCGGAAAATCCAGCCAGCAACAACTTTGCGACATCGTCGCAAAATGGCACTCTCTGCTTCCAAACGCAGAGATTCTACCCATCTCGGCAAAGAACAAGTTCGGCACAGACATACTGCTGAAGCGCATCAAGGAGCTGCTGCCCGAGAGCCCAGCCTTCTTTGACAAGGACCAGTTGACAGACAAGCCTGCGCGCTTCTTTGTCTCGGAGATTATCCGCGAGAAAATACTCCTCTATTACGACAAGGAGATACCCTACAGCGTCGAGGTGGTCGTAGAACGTTTCAAAGAGGACGAGAAGAAGATACACATCAACGCCGTCATCTACGTGGAGCGCGACTCGCAGAAGGGCATCATCATCGGTCATCAGGGCGTAGCGCTAAAGAAAGTATCGACCGAAGCCCGCAAGACATTAGAGAAGTTCTTCGACAAGCACATCTTCCTCGAGGTCTTCGTAAAGGTCGACAAGGACTGGCGATCGTCGCAGCGTGAGCTCGACAACTTCGGCTATAATCCCGAATAGAAGCCACAAGCTCATATTTAACCTAAAATAGAGAAAAGCATTATGAAAAGAATCGTGTTATTCACAGCCATCCTGATGGCAACCATCGTCGTCAAAGCCCAAGGCGAAGAGGGCGACTTCACCATACAGCCTAAAGTAGGTATAAACCTGTCAAGCCTGTCGGATGCCGACAAGGCCATCGTGGAAGTGAACTTCGGCTTCGAAGGCGAGTATATGCTCACCGATAACCTCAGCTTCGCAGCAGGTGTCATCGTGTCGAATCAGGGTGCCAAGTACGACAGCAGCAGTGCAGGCTCGTACACCGCCGACTTAGACTATGCCAATGTGCCCGTTGTGCTGAACTACTACGTGCTGCCAGGCCTGGCCATCAAGGCTGGCGTGCAGCCCGGTTTTAGGGTTAAGGCAAAGGCAAAGACTGACGGCGCGTCCATGGATCTGGATGAGGTCTATAGTAGTATCAGCAAATTGATAGGAGAAGAGGTGAAGATCAGCAAGTTCGACTTCTCCATCCCTGTCGGCATCTCTTACGAATACAAGAACATCGTACTCGATGCACGCTACAACTGGGGACTGATCAAGGTGGTCAACGAAGGCGACGCATTCTATAACCGCGTGTTCCAGCTAACCTTGGGCTATAAGTTCAACATCGACCTGTAACACCAAGTAACAAAACAACTCTAAAGATATGGGAAACTTAGTAGCGATCGTTGGACGTCCGAACGTCGGCAAGTCCACATTATTCAATAGGCTGACCAACAGCCGTCAGGCCATCGTCAGCGACGAGGCAGGTACTACACGCGACCGCCAGTATGGCAAGTGCGAATGGAACGGACGCGAGTTCTCAGTTGTCGATACGGGCGGCTGGGTAGTCAACAGCGACGATGTGTTCGAAGAAGAAATACGCAAGCAGGTGATTATCGCCACCGAAGAGGCCGACCTCGTGCTCTTCCTCTGCGACATCAAAAACGGTGTCACCGACTGGGACATGGATGTGGCTCAGATTCTTCGTAAAGGTGTGAGGGGTAGTGAAAAGGGAGTGAAGGGAAATGAAGGGGACAAATCATTGCTTCCCCCAGTTATTCTGGTGGCCAACAAGGCTGACGACGGTAAGGACCTCTACGGACAGTACGACTTCTATAAGCTCGGACTGGGCGATCCCTTCTGCATCAGTGCAGCCACAGGCAGCGGCACAGGCGACCTGCTCGACAAGGTGATCGAGATGCTGCCAGAGAAGCAAAAGGACGACATGGAGGATGGCATTCCCCGCTTTGCTGTTGTGGGCCGCCCGAACGCTGGCAAGTCGAGCATCATCAACGCCTTTATAGGCGAGGACCGCCATATCGTCACCGACATTGCAGGCACTACACGCGACTCTATCTACACCCGTTACGACAAGTTCGGCTTCGACTTCTACCTTGTCGACACCGCAGGTATACGTCGTAAGAACAAGGTATCGGAAGACCTCGAGTTCTACAGCGTGATGCGCTCCATCCGCGCCATCGAGAACAGCGATGTGTGTATCCTGATGATCGATGCCACCCGAGGCATCGAAGCCCAGGACATGAACATCTTCCAACTCATACAGAAGAACAACAAGTCCCTGGTCGTAGCCGTAAACAAATGGGACTTGGTAGAGGACAAGTCACAGATTGCTATCTCAACCTTCGAGGATGCTATCCGTCAGCGCATGGCCCCGTTCGTCGATTTCCCCATCATCTTCACCTCGGCCCTGACCAAGCAACGAATCTTCAAGGTCTTAGAGACTGCGAAGCAAGTCTACTTAAATCGCAAAGCGAAGATCGGTACATCGAAGCTCAACGAGGTGATGCTGCCTATCGTCGAGGCCACACCGCCACCTTCGGTAAAGGGCAAATACATCAAGATCAAGTACGTCAGTCAGGTGCCTGACACACAGATACCCACCTTCATTTTCTATGCCAACCTACCACAATACGTAAAGGAGAACTACAGGCGATTCCTGGAAAACAAGATACGAGAGAACTGGACGCTTACAGGCACCCCCATCAATGTCTTCATCAGACAGAAATAACCCCCAACAATCACGGAGATAATCAACGAAAGCCCGTAACAACCCTTATAATGAAAACCCTCAATACCCCTTTTACTGTAGGCAGCGGCTTAGCCGCTGCTTTCCGTATCGTCAGCCCCGTGCTCCCTTCACTGCTGCTGGCACTTGCCCTTTCATCATGCACCAGTGAGCTCACCCCCGAAGAGCGTACCCGGCTGGCATTGGAGGCTGCCAGCAAGGAAGCCACCAGCGCCTATAGCCACCTACTCTCCGCAGACTACGACCAGTTCCTTTCATTGCGTGCCGGCATGGATACCATACCCGAAAGCTACCGCGAAGAGCTCATCGATGCCTGCAAGCAACACATGCAGCAATTTAAGGAAAAGCACAAGGGCATCACTTCCTTTACAATAAGCAACGCCCGCATGGATTCCACCCTCAACCTCGCCCAGATATTCCTACTCCTCCAGTTAGGCGACGATAGCCAAGAAGAAATCGTCGTACCGATGGTTGAACACAACGGACGGTGGATGATGAAGTAATCAACTTGAAGAACATACATACATAAAAGAATGCTGCATGCTTTTGCATGCAGCATTCTTTTATTATAATCAAACTGCTCAATATGCAGTTAGAATGTAAGCAATGGACGAATCAGATATTGACTTTCCTTATCACAACCAGAGTCTAAGAAGAACATCACACCGTCACTGTAATTAGGTACGGGCTGATATTTGAACTCAAAGCTCATTGCCTTTGTCAAACCGACCTCGGTACTTGTCCAATAACGGAGGCCATTCTGCAACTTATGGCGGTCTAAGTGTCCTTCAAATCCAGGATCAAACATCCAGAACTTCGCAGAGTTATTTGATTCAAGATTCTCAATCATAGATCCTTCTACTTGTCCTGTCAAGGATGGATAGAACACCATACCATCTGTAATTGTAGAACTTGCAATAGCAACAGCAATATCAGTACCTGATCCACCACCAAACTTTTTACCTATCTGATCGAAAATCAGAGCCCACTCTCCAAATGTACCAATATGCCATCTGCCTTTTGATCCAACTCCAGCTGTAGAATATTGAGCGCAATCCCATGATGCCCAGTAGTTGTCAGTCTGGGTAGCTGGTACCACCGTCCATCTATTGAACAGCACATTCGTATTATACTCACCGTTCAGATCATTCGCGTATGCTTCGGCAAACGTTGCACAGTTAGGTAACTCAGTAAAATCTCCATAAGGCCCCCAACGGTTATACTTCGTTGAATATGGATAAGAAGAGAATGTATGAGCAGTGTTCTGGAAAGCCATCACCAAACCGTGTTTAGCAGTTCCTTTGGCACCAGTAGCAGGATCATAAGTGCCTACTTTGTCGCCAAGATAAACAATTACGCCAATGGGAACGGCTCCAGTATCATGATGGTTATCTTGTCCCCACGTACCATCGCTATAATAGAAATCACCGATCTTGGGTGCCTTGATTACGTCGAAGTGGAGGTTTTTACCAAGGGTGATAACAACGTCACTGCACTGACCATTCTGAGTTTGAATATTGATAGTGTTTTTTACAACACCATTATAAGGCTCCATCTCGTTAGCCAGAACCTGGTAGTCCAAAACGACTTCAACCTGCTGCGGTTGTTCAACAACCTGATATGGGATGAAAAGCAGACCTTTCTTTGTCAGAAGTGTAACACCATCTGTACCGGTATTGGCAGAAGTGATACCTTCGTTTGCATTATAGTAAGTCTGGTTATCATAATCTTCAGTTGCAATAAACTGGGAATATGCGGGATCGACAGAAACAATGTCACTTTCCTTTATCGTAACAGTACGATCAACGGTAACTTCACCAGAAACGATGGGCTTCCAATTAGGAATACCTTGTTTGCTATTAAGAACCAACTTCGCCTTACGAGTCAAGTTCCTATAGTTCATTGTTATAGACCTGATATATACACGAGCATTAGAACTGGCATCGAGTACAGCTTGCAGTTCAGGAGTCACCTTAATTTTAATCTTATCACCAATAATACCGAGAACGTGCTTGAAAGTGAAATTCATCTTGCTAGAAATATCAGATTTCTCCTGATCATACCAGGGATTATCAGAATCGGCTGCATTCACACCAATAAGCAAGTCACACTGCCCCTGATTCAGAGCAGGATTGGAGAAAGGATAAGGAGACAGGACGTAAACAAGCCAAGGATCACCTTCATCGCCTGGTTTTGACATATCAGCAATGCAAGAAGTCTTCCAAGGTTTCTCATAATCAATCTTGTTATGATCGACATAAGGAGCATAAGCGAAGAAAGTTGTCTTACCTTTGTTTGGCCAATATTTAACAGGGTTATAAGTCCAAATGTAATCAGAACCTACCTTCTGACCATTTACCTGTTGGTTATACATGAAGTCAGGAGTAACAGTAGAACTCTCATAGACTAAATCACCTGTATAACAACCGAAAACTCCAAAACCTTGCTTTTTGATAAGGTCATCTTCGTTATCGATAACACCGAGTGTTCCACCAGAGGTTGCTCGTGTCAGCATCTGCGTAGTCTGAACACCAAACTGAACGGTACCATCATTACTTAGTGCCGACTCATTTACATTGTCATCTTCAGAGCAGCCAGCCATAAAGAAGGCAAGCCCAAACAATGCAAGAAATTTAGTTGTTTTCTTCATATTGATATTTTATTTTTATTTTATTATCGCCAGGTGGACTTTCTTTAAAAGATATATATTATGAGCATTAAGCTATTGAAAATTCAAAATTGGGGCGCAACTACGATGCGCAGGACTCAGAGGAGGACTAATTCCTCAAAGAAAAACCATTATCGTTAGAAATCATTCTGATGCCACAGAATCTTCGACATGGTCGTGATGATTAAATATTTTAAAATACAGAAGTGAACCAAGGGCAAAAGCCAAGATCATACATGCAATGATTAGTGCATCCATTATTTCTTACCTTTCTTATTTCTTTTGTTATTGTAAGTAATTTGGTTTTCACCATACCGCACAAGTAACAGTCCGGTAACAAGAACAAGAAGAGAGACCACAACTACCAGATAGGCTATGAAAGGATTAGTAACATCTCCAAAGACACGTGCTAACAAAATAGCGGTTACCATATATTTAGCAATGTCCATGAACCATTTACCTAATTCTTTTTCCATCTGAGCAATTTTTCAAATAAGCAGGAGCCGCAGGCTGACGGCCAACGGCTCCTGCCCTTAGAGTATATAAGTCTATATAAGACTTACGATGTGATTAATCCTGGTTGTCAGGCAGATTAGCAATAGCATTCTCGGCCTCGAAATCAGTAACGGTAGCGGTGAACTTAGCGCTTGTCATACCGAGAATGAGATGGATGGTGTAAGCCTTGCCATCTTCCATTTTCGTAGTAGAACCGAAGATTTCAGTGCTGGTCTTGCTAATGGTGTTCTTAATCATAGAACCGTGAGTCTCACCGTCAGAGAGGAGATCCTTCAGAACAGGATCAGCTGTCAGGACATCATACTCAATTGTAATGTCGATTGGATCACCAACAGGAATTACATAGATAGGATCAGCTGCTGTAGCAGTACCATCACCAAAGAGGTTCTGAGCATCCTTCGTTACGCCACGGTTCTTACCACCGGCATTCTCAGCTTTTGCCCAATCAGTGCTACCCCAAACATTGTTGACATAGTTCTCAACAAGGTAAGGATTCAGGCCGGTGTAAGACTCGTTGGGATTCTCACCAGACTCAGTACCTTCTTTACCATCCTTGCGACCATCGAAGAACTTGGTATTACCACTCCAAGAAAGAGCTGACTTACCATCGAAATCCTTCCAGAGAGCCTTGCCACGATATTTACTGGAACCAAGGTCATAACGTTCAGTGCTATTCAAGTCAAGAGCAGCCTTCATCACGAAACCACCGATAGTGATAGAACGGATGTAGATACGAGTCTCATCAGCATCAATGTTCTCAGATGCGCCTGAAGGAGTCAGAGCATCAGCAATAAACTTCACATCAATGTTCAGCTTCGAAAGAGCATGACACATGTTGAAGTTAAGAACACCACCATCAGCTGCAGTAGGCTCATTGGGCTTAACCAGATTCAGGAAAGGCATACCAGGAGTTACGGTAACATTAGAATTGGTATTATCGATTGCTTTATAACGATCTGCTGCATTGTCAGCTGCAACACCCCAGAGGAGGTCAACAGAAGTAGCAGGATCGGTATCAACCACATACTTCACAAAAGGATCACCTGTAGCGGTGTTCTTAGAAATAGCGGTGATGTTCTTCTCGCCTGTTGTTACCAACGTCTTGTCGGTCTTCCAGTTAGCCTGATCGGCATAAGGAATACCCGTAATATTGTCAACTTCTACATAAGGAGCATAAGCAAAGAACGACACACGGTCAATATTCTCAGCAGAAGCATTCTTAAACTCGTTGGGCCAGTACATCACGGGATTGTATGTCCAACCGGAACCAGAGTTAGTCACCTGTGTGTTGTACATGAAAGTAGGAGTAGACTTGTCAGCATCATAAGTCTCATCATCAGTGTAATAAGCCAAGATACCGAAGCCACGGGTAGCCAAATTGGCATTAGTCATTTCTTGAGCGGCACCTGCACGTGTGACAGTGCGCGGTGTGTAAACGCTGAAGTTAATGGGAGTCTCACCAGACTTCTGCTGGGCGAACTCCGTGCCTGCCAGTTCCTCACTGGAGCAAGCTGTCAGCAATGCAGCAGCTGCTGCGAATAAAAATATCTTTTTCATAATTATTTCACTTGTATTAAAAATGTTATTCTCTCAGTTAAGTTTAAAAGCACGGAGATAATTAGTTGTTGGCAGGAAGCACAGCAGTACCCTCAGCAGTTGAATTATCCCAAGGCTGAACCGTAGCCTCAACCTTCACGCTGGTCATGCCAAGATGAATCTTGATGGTGTAGAACTCACCAGCCTGCATAGTAACAGGGGCAGTAGTACCAAAAATCTGAGCACTGGTCTTCTTAATCTTATTCTCAACGCTGAGACCAGGAACGATGCCGTCAGAAAGCTTGCTGGCAAGCTTCGGATTGACAGTCTCTACGTCATAAACGATTTCAATATCAATAGCCTTGTCGTTAGGAATAACGAAGATAGGATCTGCAGCTGTAGGTGTGGTGTTGGTATTAGCGAAGAGGTTTGCAGGAGTAGCGAGCACACCCTTCAAATTCGTAATCTGAGTAGGATAGTCTACGTCATCAACTACGTAAGGCTCGGTCTGAAGCAGATCAGGATTCAAGCCAAGGAAAGACTCGCTGTCAGCAACTGCATCAGAAGCACCTTCCTTACCGTCACGACGACCATCTTTGAAAGTAACCATCTCATAAACGAGATCGTTCACACCGTCATATGCCTTCCAGTTAGGAACAGGCTGAGTTTTATTCAAATGTGAGCCATTCTCAGTTACAGAAGCATCATAGAAATTAGGTGTAGATGAATAGTTGTTCAGGTTAAGAGCACCCTTCATGCTGAAACCACCAATCTTAATCTCGCGGACAAAGACCTTGGTCTCTTTAGAAGCTTCCAGTGCACCAGCGGCAGGACCAGCAGGAGTAGCAGCGTCATCGATATAATCAATCTGAACGTTCAGCTTAGCAAGAGCGTGACGGAGGTTGAAATTAACGCGGCTGTCATTTCCAACTGCACCAACGGGATTGTTGGGCTTGAGCAGGTCAATGAAAGGATTACCGGTCTTAACTTCTGCTTTTGCGGATCCCCAAGCAGTGCTGTAGTCTGCACCAGCAACACCCCAGAGAAGGTCAACTGAGGTCTTTGGGTCAGTGTCAACAACATACTTGATGATAGGATCACCAATACCATTATTACGTGTCATAGCCGTAATATTCTTCTCATCTTCAGTAGCTGCGGGCATAACACCTGTTGAAGGATCAACATAAGTGTAAGGAGCATAAGCGAAGAATGTAACACGGTCGACATCATCAGAAGTTGCACTCTGACCATACTCATTCGGCCAGTACTTCACAGGCTCGTAAGTCCACTGGGTAGGATCAGCAGTACCATCACCATTTCCTTTAACCTGCTGGTTATACATGAAGTTAGGATAAGTGTTAGCCTCGGCATACTTCTGGCCATTGGTATAATAGCCAAATACACCAAATCCAGACTTGTTTAAATCACCAACAATCTTGGTGGTGAGCGTACCAGCCTCACCAGCACGGGTGATGCTACGCGGCGTGTACACACTGAAAGCTACTGGAGCCTCAGCGTTCTGCTGTGCTACTTCCTGATTGATCAGCTCCTCAGAAGAGCAGGCTGTCAACAGAGCAGCTGCAGCTGCAAATAAATAAATCTTTTTCATACAGTAGATGATTTTGATTAAGTTAATAAAAAAAGATATAATTATATTCAAGGGAATTAGAACTGTACATCGACGGGATCCTCAGGAGCCCAAGGAACAACGATACCACCAAATTCCATACCATTGTAAGCTTCTACGAAAGGTAAGTTCGGCACCCGGACATCATCTTCAGTCAAATCGATACGCAGTGCATACTCATTTCTAAAGACATTGACCATATCAGCAACATCAAAATGGTAGTAGACTGAAGTCTTACGGTCACGCAATAAGAACCTCAAGTTCAATCGCATCTCATCAGGATTACGTGAAGACAACTCCTCATAACTATAACCATCGATAGCTGGTAAATTAGTGTAATCACGTTGAGTCTGAGGACGCTGTGGCGTATGCACATCCCAGTTACGATTCTCGAAGTTCATCGGTCCCCATGTCTTAAAGGTCTTAGAAATATAACCCACATTGTCACCTGTGATATATACTTCCCAATCATCAAGCTTCAAAAGACATGGTGTAGAAGAACTTTTGCAGTCCACAAGATAATAGCCATCAGCAACACCTGCCAATGAAGCCTGAACCTTCCAAAGGTAATAGATTCCCTTAACATAGATACGTACGCGCATATTCCAGGGAATAATCAGCGGCTCCATGTTGAACACCTGATTAACCAGTGTCTGCTGATAGGTATCACGTTCCTCGTAAGGAATATAACGGTCATATTTACCAGACTTAATGTCCATGAAGACCGTATCACTGGCAATATCCTCGGGTTCGTTAGCAATGCTATAATAACCGTTAGCATTCACATTTGGCAATTGATGAGCATAGCAAGATGTTCCAAAAAGCTCAGGAATAGAGTCTGCCTGATAGCTGGCTGGAGTTGACTGCACTTTGGCAGTATTAGCAAAGTCCATTCCGACAAACTCCTGACGTCCATACTCCTCAGGTGAATAGTCGATAACCACTCCGTCATATTTATCCTGTGAAAGATAAACACTGAAGTGACGTACCTCAGCCGTGGTATAACGGAAGGACGTGCGTCCGTCGCGGGGGAAGAACCAAACCGTCATACCATCAGGATCAGCAGCTGGCAAGATGGAAGGGTTACCAGGTTGCGTTCCAGCATATCCTGTAATACCCCATTCGCGATAGTAGTTACGCCAGTCGACATTAACTTCAACCTGCTGATAGTTGTCCTGGAACACCCAAAGATCACGACGGCAGCTGTTGGCCGTGAGCAAAACAATTGCTGCAGCGGCAAGCGGCGTAAAGCGCCGTAGGCAATTCTTATATGTCATAATCGTTTTCATTTCTCTACGTCGTTTACTAATCGTTAGACTTTGCAGCCTTGGCAGCAGCCTTGGCAGCTTCCTTCTCAGCCTTTGCGGCAGCCTTAGCCTCAGCAGCAGCTTGCTTAGCGGCAGCCTTCTCAGCTTCAGCTACAGCCTTAGCTTCAGCCTCTGCGGCCTTTGCGGCAGCCTTTGCCTCAGCCTCTGCATTCTTAGCTGCGGCCTTTGCTTCAGCCTCTGCAGCCTTGGCGGCAGCCTTAGCCTCAGCTTCTGCAACCTTAGCGGCTTCCTTCTCGGCCTCAGCAGCAGCTTTAGCCTCAGCAGCAGCAACCTTGGCAGCCTCCTTCTCGGCCTTCTCCTTAGCCTTTGCCTCGGCAGCAGCAACCTTGGCGGCTTCCTTCTCGGCCTCAGCAGCAGCTTTAGCCTCAGCTGCAGCAACCTTGGCAGCCTCCTTCTCGGCCTTCTCCTTAGCCTTTGCCTCGGCGGCAGCAGCCTTTGCAGCAGCCTTGTCGGTCACCTCTTCAGCTTCTTTCTCAACTTTCTTGGCAGCGGCCTTTGCAGCTTTCTCGGCATTCTTGGCAGCATCCTTCTCAGCCTTGGCAGCAGCTTTAGCATCCTCTTCAGCCTGTTTAGCAGCAGCCTTGGCTTCCTTTTCAGCCTGCTTGGCAGCAGCCTTTGCAGCCTTGTCGGTATTCTCCACATTATTCACCTCGTCAGCAGCTTTTGAAGCCTTTGCTTCGGCCTTTGCAGCTTTAGCGGCTGCTTTTGCTTCAGCCTTTGCAGCCTTTTCACGAGCCTCAGCCTCGGCCTTATCTGCCTTGGCACGAGCCTTTGCGTCAGTATCCTCAAACTTAGCACGCTCCTTTTCGGCACGGCGCTGCATCTTCTGATCCATATAGTGACGATCGATATCATCGAGAGTAAGTGGCTCCAACTTGGTGCGCTTGCTCTTCGGACGCGGGTCGAACATATAGGCAATGGTGAGGTTTGCATGTGTGAGACCCAGGATGTGACGCCACTGCGTGCGCTGCCACATCAGGTGGTCATCGTACTCCTCTTCATATCCTACGGGGAACACTGAGCTACCGAGGTACTCACGATACTGCGTCGGGATGTAGCCGAGACCAACACCGGCGTCGAATGCCCAGTGGGTGCTGATGCGCTTCTGCCAACCGAAGTTCACGTAAGTATTGACGTATTCGCCCTGATAACCGTGGCTGCGCTGCCACTCAAAGTCATAGTAACCCATGGCCACAGCAAGACCGATGTGCCATCCGTCGAGCGTGTGGTGACGCTCACGGTTGCCCAGCCAGTAGCGGAGTTCCAGACCCCAGTCGAAGAACTGCTCGGCATGTGCGTTATGACTCCAAGTCCACCAAGGCAGGAACACCTCGGCCTCGACACTCCAACGGTTCTTGTGTCCGAGAGGAATCTCGAGCTGGAGATTAGGTGCGATGACGCCCCAGAGCAGGAGGTTAGTCTTCACAGCCCAGAACGGACGATGGTCTATAATCTCTCCGGGAATAGGCTCGGGGAGGTAATAGATAGTATCCTTATTAATAATAACGATGGTATCCTTTTGTACTTCAGGGATAGAAGCGATGACAGCCATACCCGAGGCACGAAGGACAGGGAGGTAGCGCTGGTCGAGCTCACGCCACACAGCACCGTTCTTTAATCTACGGAGCTGCTGCTCGCGCGGGTCAACGCGCCAGTTGTCTTTAGCGGGCTGCTTGCTGAGGATACGCAATACGTCCTCACGCCACTCCTCATTGCTCTTGTCGACCATCTGATAGAGCTCACCCCAGCGGGCGCCCTTGTTGACAACAGCCATTTGGGGAGCCTGCTCACCGAGACGCTCCTTCAGCAAATTGCGCAATGCCACACCACGCTGCTCACCGAGCCTCTTATTGAGTTCGGTTGGTCCTTCGGGCGAAGCGCCCGTAAAGATATCGAACTTCAGCTGGCTCATGGGCACGCTGGCGTAGTATTCCTTCACTAGCCAAGTAAACTCAGCAATGCGCCGTTCGTTGTCGGCGTAGGACAAGTCGATGTCACTCTGACCAACGCGGAATTTTACTTCGAGCGTGTCAGTCCGCTGTTCTGCGAAAGCCCCTTGCACTGATGATGCAAGAAGTAGTGCAAAGACGATTAGTGGTTTGATCTTGTTTCTTTTCATACTGGGGACAAAATTACATAATTTTATTTAACGGGACATCTTTTTTTACATTCCATGTCGTCCGATTTGTCACACGCAACCGTCCGATTTGTCACCCCTTCTATTCGAAACCACGTTTTTTTTGGTTAGAAACACCTTACACCTTATTATATATAGGAGTGCAGGAGTGAAGGAGTGCGGGAGTGCAGGAGGGCAGGAGTGACAGGAGTTCAGGAGTGCAGGAGTGAAGGAGTGCAGAGTGAAGGACGCGAAGTTCAGCACCAATGGAGCCTGCTTCGTGATACAAACTCGTCGACTTTGTTGAACAAACTCGTCGACTTTGTTAGACAAACTCGTCGACTTTGTATCGTAACCGAACGTTAATGGATTTCCAAACTACGTTGATGTGACTTAATAATTGAAGCTCCCTGCTTTGTGACCTCCCCTAACCACTCCTGTAGGAGGGGGACTGAAGTCCCAACCTGTCGCGAACGAAGGCGCAGCCACTCCCCTCCCATCTTTAACTTTGCAGCCTGAAAAGAGTGTCCTTACGAACTCTTAGATAATTTAACGTTCAATAAACGAAAAAAAAAGAAAAAGATGAAGAGATATACCAGTTCTTCCTTACCTTTGTTGTAGAAAGGAAGGATTAACTGCCGAAGGTCAACCCATCCTCCCATGGAGGCCAAGAGTCTATCCCTTG